>Ga0155638_1142_pt2 | contig 13942 bp, 16 predicted proteins | sample RifCSPhighO2_12_FD_107295 | JGI IMG/M metagenome (GOLD analysis project Ga0155638, IMG submission 107295) | Verrucomicrobia bacterium RIFCSPHIGHO2_12_FULL_41_10
ACCCTTTACTTATTGTCAGTCTCCTATCATCGCCCTGAGGCTAGCAAAGCCATGATTGGCATCAGCCTCTTCCAATGGCCGTGAGAGGATCTCTTCCATACTATTCTCTTCAACACCTTCTCCCGCAATTTCCAAAAGAAAGGGACTTGGTTTACAGGAGATAACTCCTCCAAATTTTTTCCGTGTACGACAATGAGTAATGGTAAGATTTTTTTTTGCCCGAGTGATACCGACATAGCAAAGACGCCGTTCTTCTTCGATATTCCCTTCTTGTTTAGAACGTTCATGAGGAAGTAACCCATCCTCTAATCCAACAAGGTAAACATGGCCAAATTCAAGCCCCTTAGCAGCATGAAGGGTAATTAAAGTAACTCCTTCGCTATCTTCTTTCTCTTCCTCTCGCTCTCGATCCAATGACATTCTATCGAGAAATCCTTGAACTCCTTCACGACGATTTTTTTGACAATAATCAGCCATACTTTGAATAAGTTCTCTAATATTATTCTCACGCGCATCTCCCTCTTCCGTCGTTTTACAGCTTCTTTTGAGATCATCGAAATAACCGCACTCATCTAGTACTTCACGAAGGAGCAGCGCAGGATCCTGACCTGGTGTTTGTAGACGAATGCGATAAGCCCCCCAACTTTCAGAAAAATGGGCAAGAGCGGCTGCTGTTTTCGTAGAAAACTCATTCTGTTGCTCAGCATCTGAAAGAACTTCCAAAAGATTACACTTTTTATGAGCTGATGACTCAATCAACGCCTGTAACGTCACTTTCCCAATACCACGTGGAGGCGTTCCAAGCACACGTAAAAGAGCACTGTCATCATCTGGATTGATCAATGCAGTTAGATAAGCCATGACATCTCGAATTTCCCGACGGTCAAAGAAACTTTTCCCACCAATGACACGGTACAAGATATTCCTTTCTCGCAAGGCTGTTTCAAAACGACGAGCCTGAGCATTCATTCGATAGAGAATAGCGACATCATTCCAAGACTTACTTCCTAAAACCATGATTTCATCAGCTATAAACTCTGCTTCCATCAAGTCATCCTCACTACTAAGGATACGGACAGCATCGCCATCATCTTGATCGCTCCAAAGATTTTTCCCGCGGCGACGGCTATTGTGCTTTATGAGACGATTAGCTAATGAAAGAATAACATCAGTACTTCGATAGTTCTGTTCTAATTTAATAATCTCGGGATTAGAAAAATAGCGTTCAAATTCAAGTAGATTAGCACTCTCTGCACCACGCCACCCATAGATACTTTGATCATCATCTCCGACAACGCAAAGATTAATAGGAGCCCCAACTAAATGGCTGACGAGATCTAACTGAAGCTTATTAGTATCTTGGAACTCATCGATTAAAATATAACGATACCGCAACTGCCACGCAGCACGTGCCTCATCGTGTTCCACTAAGAGTGTACGCGCATTAAGTAAGAGATCGTCGAAATCCATGGCATTAAGTGCTCGAAGCTCTTGTTGATAATGAGCAAAGAGACTCCCTACAGCAGTCCCTGTCTCGTTGGGAGTGGTAATACCAAGATTCTTAGCCTTACTAATCATAGCACGCGCCATATCAGGATTAATCGGATCTTGTCGATCATGAATATGTCCTGCCAATTTTTTAACCAATCCCATCTGATCTGACTCATCAAAAATACTAAAATTCTCCTTATATCCAAGAAGAGCGGCATCACGCCGCAGAATCCGTACACAAAGTGAATGAAAGGTACAAAGAGTCATTGCTTTTGCTTTTTCAGCGCTCAAGGCTTTTGTAATACGTTCACGCATTTCACGTGCTGCTTTATTGGTAAAGGTAACCGCTAAGATCTCGGCAGGATCGACCCCTTGAGAAACTAACCAAGCAATACGCGCTGTTAAAACACGTGTCTTTCCTGTTCCCGCCCCGGCAAGAATGAGCAAGGCTCCTTCGGGATGCGTTGCCGCACGGTATTGTTCTGGATTGAGATCAAAAAGACGAAATGTACCCATAAGAAATTTTATTTTTTTTAATAGCCACAAAAGAACACAAAGAAACACAAAGAACTAGAACACCAAAAAAGAATTTTTATAGAAATTCTTTAACTCATTTAAGAACTCAAGATAAAGAACACTCGCTATCATGAAAAATAAGGATTCAAAATTTATCACTAATCAATCAAGTTCACCGTCAGATTTTTTGTGTTTCTTTGTGTTCTTTTGTGGCTATTCCCTCTGCCATTCCTTTCATCTCTGTTAACCCGAACATTTCATTCTCTTCTACCCTCTTATCTCTTCATAAGTTCTTGAGCAAACTGATGAACCATCCGAGGGTAGAGTTCGTGTTCTGCCTCTTGAATACGAGCATGGAGTGTCTCTATTGTATCATCGATTAAAACTGGCACACGTGATTGACCTAAAATCCTTCCTGTATCAACTCCTGAATCCACAACATGAACAGTACAACCAGTTTCATGCAAATTGGCTTCTAAGGCCTGTCTCCAGGCTTCTAAACCTCGAAAATGAGGCAAAAGCGAAGGATGAATATTAAGAATTCTTCCAGGAAAAGCCTCAAGTAATGGAGCTTTAATCACACGCATGAATCCTGCTAACGCCACAAAATCCACATTAGCAGCTTGAAGCTGAGAAAGCATCTCTAGTTCAGCATCCTCAGAAAGTCGGGTTTTAAAAGGACCCGGCTCCACAAACCTTGAAGGAATATTAAATGATTCAGCCAAGCCTAGAATACCAGCATCAGAAACCTCCGAAAGAACAATAACAGGCTCGTAATTAAGGCGTTTTTCTCTTGTAGCCTCAAGAAGAGCTCGACAATTAGAGCCTTTGCCTGAACCTATAATTCCTAAGCGGAGAGGAGGCATCTTAGAAGATTCAGAACCTTCCTCCGAAGGAGAGGATCTGAACACCCACATTTAGGCGACAAGCGGTTCTACATTAACACGGCGACCAGCACGATCAAAACGCACTTTGCCATCAATGAGAGAAAAAATTGTGTAATCGCGACCAAGTCCGACATTACGACCTGGAAGAAACTTTGTACCTCGTTGACGAATAATAATGTTGCCAGCTATTACTGATTCATCGCCAAATTTTTTAACGCCAAGTCGTTTACTTTGACTATCGCGTCCGTTCTTAACACTTCCTTGACCTTTCTTATGAGCCATATTGAGAGAACAACTAAGGCTGCTGCCTTAATTGTATAATTGTTGGAGTTTGTTTAAACTCTATTAAATTGATTTATTATGTGAGGGGTAATCTAATTTTTTTTGTAACCGTTCAGCCACCGCGTAACAGAATTTGAACGGCTATGACTAAATAGTTACCGAAGTAATTTTTAACTTTGTAAGCTGACGACGATGTCCGACCGTACGATGATACCCCTTACGACGGCGGAATTTAAAAGCAATCACTTTTTCACCTTTCCATTGATCAATCACTTCAGCTTGAACCGAAGCTTGACTAATAAAAGGAGCACCGAAAGTTACCTGATCGCCATTAGCAACCATAAGAACATCGGTCAGAGTAGTGGATTGGCCTGTGGCAACATCGAGTTTTTCGACATCGAGGATATCGCCCTCGGAAACACGATATTGTTTACCACCTGTTTGAATAATTGCGTAAGACATGTTTTTATGAAATATCCGGGTTAAGGAGTTCGCTAAGGTGCCATAGATTAATCTATACAGCAATAAAAAAATTTCTCTCTTGCGAATTTAAAAACTCTTCGTATGATGAACCCTTCAATTCATTGAATGCTCGGGTGGTGGAATGGCAGACACGTGCGTTTAAGGGGCGCATGCCGAAAGGCATGGGGGTTCGAGTCCCCCCCCGAGCACCATTATTTATACCCCTCACGAATAAAAATTGGTTTTTTACGCTTAAATTGTTGTCTTCAACAAGGCGGAAAAGTGAGACGCTATGCGAACATAACGTAAGCCCTGACCACGAAGGCAGGAGAATAGGTCTTCGAAAAAAATAGAAGATACGAAGCATAAATTGAAAACATAAATTAACGATAATGTTAATTTATACGTATGTTCTATCTCCTGAGATCATTTTTCTCTCGAAGATGCTCCAACAACCCACGTCGCGTTTCAGGGAGACGATGCACCAGTGTCTTTAGGGAATATTCTCCTGGCAACGAAGGATCATAAATCCCTAAAGCCTTAGCTAATTCTATTTCAAAATACTGAATAACGCGAACCGTGGGAGCCTGCTGACTCAAAAAAACTAAAGCCCGACGTAGCAATCCAAAAATCTCAGGCACCGGTTGTACAGGCTCCGTAAAAAGATCGCAGAGCTCTGCAAAATAAGAAGCCCCAAGCAACGTAAGATAGTTCGAACTCATTGCCTGCCACGATGGGGAAGGAACAACTTCTTTTAATGAGTGCAGATCATTTTTTTTACTAAGAGCAAATCCAATTTCTGCTTCACTAAAAAGCTCTAGCCTCCCAGAAAAAACCCCTCCTTGTTTGGTGGCACCACGTGCTACTGTTTTAACTTTCCCATGATGATCCGTCAGCCAAACAATGATAAGACTTGTCTCTGAGAGTCGATAACGACGTATTAAGATAGCCCGAGTTTGATACATGACGTTAGGAGATCAAGCATTGCTGCATACCTGAAAAAACAAGCATCTGTGCTAGCGCCTCTCCACGAGGCGTTGAAAGATCAAAGTCGCTATTATCGTTCATTTCTTGCTCACAAAATTGGTGCTCTGCAGCAAGTGAAAGTCGCACAATATTGAGCATACGAAGCCATGCCTCTTGATGAGAAGAAGGAAAGATTAAATCATAGGCATTTTTCTTGCGACTGAGATTTTCTGCCATCTTTTGAAGATCACTCATAACGATACTATGACAAGAACTCCAAAGAACAATTAAGTCTGGATGAACATGCTCCTCCCAATCAGCACATAGCTGTTCGTCTTCATAGCTTGGTACTGCTAACAAGCGAGTCGCTATCGTAGCCTGCTTCGGATCATGAGCACAAAGGACTGTTGTTATTTCATGAGCTAACCAAGGCTCAATATTTCGAAATTCAAAATTACTGTTTTTATGTTGAAAAAATTGCATGATTACAAAGCCGGTTCCAATGTGGCTAAAAGAAGTTCCGCATGGAGCTTTTGCACATAAAGTTCTGCTTGTTCGCGATCTCCTACCCAAAGAATAGAACGACCGTGATGATGCACTTCAAGCATATGTTTTTCTGAAATTTGTTTATTGAATCCAAAAATTTTACAAAAAACCATGGTAACATAGCTCATAAGATTAACGGGATCATTATGTACAACAACCTGCCATAATTGAACTCTCTCCCTTCTGTTCTTTGCAATAACCTCGGGAGTTTCGAGTAGCTCTGTACTAGCAGAACAGGCATCCAGATCCCTTTCCTTTGGAAGAGGGATCTGAATCAAATGATCGGATAGCGAAGTAACAGTGTAAATGCAATGCATAGTTTTCTACTGGTTTGCAGTAAGTTTAATTTGAGAGTTTAAGTTGATTTTCGTTCACTTTATGACCTCGACTTCCATCTCCTATTTTCTATCTCCCACCTACCAACAGCACGTTGGGAGTTAGCCTGTAGCCTGTAATTCAGAACTCGCCTCTGAAGGAAAAACTCTAAACGGCTACATTGGTAGTTACACAACATAAAATTTCTTCTTGCCGCTTATGCATGCGCTGTCGTTCTGACTCTGTCGTATCATCATAGTCGAGCAAGTGCAAGAGTCCGTGCACTACACAAAGAGCAACTTCATGATTAACAGAATGGCCAAAATGCTTGGCATTCCTCGCTGCTGTTGGCACTCCAACAAGAATTTCTCCCAACTTCTGACTATGTCTGAATGTAATAACGTCTGTTGGGGTTGGATCCTCTAAAAAATCATTATGAATCTTTGCGATGGAGTGATCACTGAGCAGTGTCACCTCAATATCTGTAGGAAGGAAACTTTTAACCCAACGCGGCTTTTCTAAACAGAGAGGAAGAGCCTTCTCCACAAGTGAACACAAGAACACTAGATCAAGTTTTATGGCACGCTGTCGATTGGCCCAAAAAAGAGAAGTGGAAGCCATAAGAAAAAAAAGGTATGCTCAAAGCAGTTATTCAGCCCCGGCTAAGCGGCGACTAAAGTAAAGCTAACAGTTTAGTTTAAGTATGGAATCTCAAAATTAATTGATAAATTCATAACTACAAAAGAACACAAAAAGATGCTTACTAAACATATACCTTTCTCGAATGAATTTTAGGAAATTTTACTGGTTCTTTTTGACGCTAACGGCGTTGTCATCGCTACTGTTACCTCAGTAGCAGCACGCTCTGACGTCTGGCTAGTCTCAAAAACTCCTGCGTAAAAAAATCCTAAAATTCATCCGACAAAGGTATAAATCTAAAAGTTTTTTCTTTTGTGTTACTTTATGTTCTTTTGTGCTTAATTGCTTGCAGTCTCGGTTACGTTGGTAGTTACGATAAAACAAAAAATCTCTTATTTTATTTCAGTCGTCGTACAGCGGAGACCACACGAAAACCAACATCTTTATGTCCATGAAAACAACATCTACCGATCAGATCAGCAAGCGAGAACTTTTAAAAAAAATCAACCTTCATGGACATCGGCTAAAAGATGCCCTTCATTTTGTGAGCCGTTTTATTAGAAAACCTTCTTCGGTCGGATCAATCTGGCCGAGCTCTCAGCATTTAGGAAAAGTCATGATCGAAAATATTCCAATGAAAGCTGGAGATGTTATTATCGAATATGGTCCTGGAACTGGACCTTTCACCCATCTCCTGCGTGATTACATACCTCAAGGAATTGAATACCTAGGTATTGAACATGACCACAGACTCTATAAAGGTCTCTGTGCGCGATTTCCTGAAATGCGTTTCCATCATGGTTCAGCAGAAGACGCTCCTGCACTATTAAAGCACTATGGACTAGCTCCAGCACGGCTTATCATTTCAGGACTCCCCTTTGCCAATATGCCTCCCCCTCTTCAAGAGCGCATTTTGCAAGCCACACAAAAAGCCCTTCGCTCTGATGGCATTTTTCGTACCTTTACCTACCTCCTATCAGGTATTCGACCTCATGCTGTTCATTTTCGAAAAATGGTTTCTCGCTACTTTCTTTTCCATCATGAGAGAAAAAAAGTCATGCGCAATTTTCCTCCTGCTCAAGTCTTAAGCTATTCTCATCCCATCGAAAGAGGACGTTCCTAGTTCGTAAGCGTTCAGATCCGTTCTCCAAAGGAGGGAAATCTGAACGCCTAATAGCTGGCGTTGTGCAATAATGCCAGTGGCTGCCTTGCATAGATTTGAACTATGACAAGCAGATTCAGAGTCTGCTGTGCTACCGTTACACCACAAGGCAATAATAACTGTTCAGCTGTCACGCTGAGGGAACTAAACGACTATTTTTCGTCTTCCTTTATTAAAGGAAAAGTATACTCACTAGCAATACCTCCAAACTTGGGATAGACAAATCTAGAAACAACCGTATTGGTTCGTGTAATTCCACAAACTTCTGTCACACCACGTTCCGCTAATCCGGTAAGAGACGCCTGAAGTAAAGCTGTTCCAAAACCACGATTACGATACTCTGTTACGACCCATGGACCACTTAGCAAATGAGTCGCAGCCTCCGGTTGAGGATCAAACATTGAAACACCAATAATCCGCTGCCCATGAGCAATAACAACGCATGTCGGATCATTTTCTGGCAGAAAAGCTTGTTTTAATCCCTCGTGAATAAAAAGAGTGGCCTGAGTGGTAGCATCATGCCAATCGGTATTCATCTTAAGTGAAAGAAGAGCCACCTGAAGGACAGCGTTCTTCTCTTCAGGACGAGCATACCGAATAACAAATGGTGCGACAAGAGGAGGAAAAGCGGCCGAAGAGGTCGTTTTCCATTGAAAGCGGTTCCAGAGAGTGGGAATCATTACAAAAAAGGCTAGAGGCTAAAGACCGAATAATGACCAAGGAAGAAACCTTGGTGGTGTTGAAAAGTTGATATATTGAAACCACTACGCCAGGAGGGCGTGGAATAGACTGCGAAGAGTAATGTTACTCGAGCAACCCGAAGGGTCAGCCGAGCGGGAGCGAACGAGTCAAAGGATGTTTTACAGTTGCTTGATAATAATACGACTAAACGACCAGCATTACTGAAACTTTATGGAATATAGAGTCCACTTGTACATCTGGATCCGAAACTGTAAACTAACGCCCTAAAAAATCAACCTCTTATATACTCATCACGAATGAAAATTAGAAGTTTTTACTTGCTCTTATTGTCCCTAGCTTTGTTGTCAGAGCTTACGTTATGTTCGCATAGCGCCTCACTCTTCCTCCTTGCTAGAGACAACAATTTTAGCGTAAAAAAAACTGGTTTTCATTCATGATGAGTAACTCTAAAATTAAATCAATCGTTCTAAAAAATCTCTCCGATCAAAAAGCGCAATATCATTCACCTTCTCTCCACTCCCTAGAAAAACTGGCGTAACCCCAATCTCACGAGCGATAGCAACGGCAACACCTCCTTTTCCGGCACCATCCATTTTGGTCATAATAATCCCCGTCAGGCCTACCGCAGCATGAAACTCTTTAGCCTGAACAAGCGCATTACTTCCAGTAGTAGTATCAACCACAAGAAAAATTTGATGAGGTGCCACAGGATCAAGTTTAGCAACGCTCCGCTTCACCTTCGATAGTTCCTGCATAAGATTAGTCTTAGTATGCAAACGTCCTGCTGTATCACAAATAAGAAAGTCAACTTGAAGACGCTGCGCTTTGGCCAATGCATCGTGACAGAGGGCGGCAGAATCAGCTCCATACTGACTTTTAATGACTTCAATATTTAAACGATCTCCCCAAGAAACCAACTGTTCAATAGCTGCAGCACGAAACGTATCAGCCGCTGCAAGTAGAACTGAGTAACCTCGATCCTTGAGAAACTTAGCTAACTTAGCTGCGCTGGTTGTCTTTCCTGTACCGTTGACTCCTACAAGAAAAATTACTATGGGTCCATCGGGCTTGGGTAGTAAAGGAACAGCTTTCTCAGGTAGTAATTTACCAATCGCCTCACGTGCTGCCTGCAAAATACTGGCAGCATCAAGCGACCCTTTATTTTCACGAAGAGAAGCCATGATTGAGGCTACTGTACCACTTCCTAAATCAGCCTGCCAAAGCGTTGCTTCCAACTCCTCCCAATCAACAGGCTCCCCTTTTGAAATACCAAGTCGTCCTAGTAATGATGTTAAAAATCCGGCCATTTTAATAGGAGATAGAAGTTAGAAGATGGAAGATTGGGGCTATGAGGCGTAGCCTAAACATAGGGATAGGTGGAAAGTTGCTAGTGTTGATTCAAGTTAATTTTTAGTCACTTCAAAAGAAAAAAATCACATTTTACTGCTTTAATTTAAATTCACACCTAAATTGAAACTTCATTAGCAGGGCCCTATCTTCTATCTTCTAACTCCTATCTCCCAATTTCACCTGATCCAACACTCCATTAACAAAACGACCTGATTCTTCCGTTCCATATTTTTTTGCGATATCAATAGCCTCATTCATGACAACTGCCGGAGGAATATCAGGACAAAAAAGCAATTCATAAATTGCCAGTCTTAAAATATTACGATCAACAGCAGAAAGACGCCCTAACTCATAGTTTTGAAGATGCCTTACGATCATCTCATCAATCGGCTTTAGTTTTTCTAACAAACCTGCCATGAGGCTTTGGCAAAAGCGACGTGCTGCGGGGCTTAATCCACGAAAGGCATAAAAGTCAGAGAGGTCAGTAATGCTTGCAGCACCACCAAGATCACGTTGATAAAGAAATTGAATGGCTGCTTCACGGCCTTCACGACGAACACCCATAGGAAAAAAAAAGTTGAGGAGAAAAGAATCAGGGGGGTAAGTCTACAGACTACAGGCTACAGGCTACAGGCTACAGTAAATTCGACTTAAAATTATTTTAATTTTGCGATCACTCTATTCGTTGTATAAATCTTGACAAAATTTTAAATAACCTTGCTTGTTCTAACCTGTAGCTTGCTTATAAAATATGCCCCATCTTTTTTTTCTTTGTAGAAAGATAATGTTCATTGTGACGATTAGAGACTGATTGAATCGGAATGCGTTCTACAATTTCCATCCCGAAGCCTTCCAGACCAATTACCTTACGCGGATTATTAGTAAGTAATCGCATCTGACGCACTCCAAGATCAAAAAGAATTTGAGCCCCCACTCCATAATCACGAAGATCCATCGGATACCCAAGTTTTGCATTGGCCTCTACCGTATCGAATCCTTCTTCTTGCAACTTGTATGCATGAATCTTAGCGGAAAGACCAATACCTCGACCCTCCTGACGCATATAAACAAGAACACCATGACCACTAGCCTCAATTTGCTGAAGTGCACAATGAAGTTGTGATCCACAATCACAGCGACAGGAACCAAAAACATCTCCTGAGAGACATTCGCTATGAACCCTTACCAACGCTGGCTTTAAAGAATCAATAGGCCCCTTGACCAAGGCTAAATGGTTCTGATCATCAAGTGTTGTCCGATACAGATAAAGTTGAAAATCACCATAATCAGTAGGAAGAAAAATCTCCTGCTCACGAATAATCAACTGCTCACTCTGACGTCGATAGGCAATTAAATCACGAATCGAACAGATCTTAAGACCATGCTCTTTTTTAAACTTAAGAAGATCGGGAAGCCGAGCCATACTTCCGTCTTCTTTAAGAATACCACAAATTACTCCAGAAGCGTCAAGTCCTGCAAGATCAGCTAAATCGACGGCAGCCTCCGTATGCCCTGCACGACGAAGCACTCCACCAGGAGAGGCTTGCAAAGGAAAAACATGTCCCGGTTGACGCAACTCTTTTGAAAGACTTTCAGAAGAAGCTAATACCTTAATCGTTGCGGCACGATCGTGAGCACTCACTCCTTTAGAAATACCATGCGTAGCATCCACAGAAACAGTGAAATCAGAAGCTGTCTTCACAGGAAGGTTAGTATTAATATTACTACTATGAGCTACCATCCGCTGAAGACCAAGCTGTTTTGCACGTACAACAGTAATCGGAGCACAGATTAAACCACGACCATATCGCGCCATAAAATTGACTTTCTCAGGAGTAATTTTGGATGCAGCCATGAGAAGATCTCCCTCACTTTCCTTATCTTCATCATCAGTTACAATCACCATGCGTCCCAAACGAATTTCCTCAATGATGTCACTAATAGGATCGAAGAGAGAGGCTGGAGATGTCGCTACTGCGACAGGAGATGGAAGATAGGAGATGGAAGATGGAAGTTGAGGTCTGCTGCTGCAGTCAGAATTGGAAGAACTCTGATAATTCGTTGGCTTACATTCTATCGAGGGGTTACCCGAATATTTACAAGCATTGCTACGCAATATCGTTGTGAGTTCTTGCTTCTTAGTTCTTGGAGTTTTTGAAATCGACATTCTATTTAGAGATTTCCGAAAGTGACCTAGTACCTCATATCATTGAAAAATTCGGATCAAATTGGGCTAAAAAAGGGGTCAGTACCAGCTAATTCATTGACGAAGTGATGTGTTTGAGTGTTTATATTTTTCATTATTCAACTTCAAACCCTCTCCAATAAAGAATCCGATGATTGAGAATGGGCTCTATTTAGAAAACGAGCTTCCCAATTAGCGCCAGCTACTCTTTACCCTTTACTCTTCACTCTTTACTTCTTCTTTTGCGGTTCTTTTGCGGCTAATTCCTTCTCTTAATCCACCCGCCACCGATCACGCGATCCTCATCATAAAAAACAGCAGCTTGACCTGGTGTCACAGCACGAAGTGGTTCTAAAGGGCGAATCAGCGCGTGATCATTATCTAATGCAGTGACATCAGCAAGTGCTCCTTCATGTCCATGACGCACTCTTACAGAAAGACGTCGCGCTTGCAGCGGTGCTTTCTCGAGCCAATTAACACGATCCACCGTAAATTCTTCACACAGTAAATCGCCTTCCTTCCCCAAAATCACACGTCCTCCTTGAGCGTCAATATCAACTACGTAAAGAGGATAGGGAGAACCACCCGGCAATCCTTTACGTTGTCCAATAGTGAAGAGTTCAATACCTTCATGAGGTCCAAGATAATTCCCTGCTGTATCATAAAATCCACCTGCTTGAAAAACCTCCCCACGATCACGTAAGAAGGCTTTATAATCTTTTCCAGGGACAAAACAGATCTCTTGACTATCCTCCTTATCAGCCACTTTGAGTCCTAGCTTTCGAGCAATCGCACGAATCTCGAGTTTTGTTAGTTTGCCTAGAGGACAGAGTGCACGGCGCAGCTGCGCCTCTCGCAAGCTAAAGAGAAAGTATGATTGGTCTTTACTAGGATCAATTCCTTTACGAAGAGCCACACCCTTGTCGTGATGTTCTACGATCGCATAATGCCCGGTTGCAATATAATGAGCTCCTAAGGCTGTTGCTTTATCCCAGAGATTACCAAATTTAAGCTTCTCATTACACATCACACAGGGATTAGGAGTACGCCCCAACTTATACTCCTCCGAAAAATAATCGATGACAAGTTTCTCGAAAGGAACGGCCTCATCAATCACATAGTGAGGAACACCAAGAGCATGAGCCACTCCACGGGCATCAGCAATGGCTTGAGGACCGCAACATTTATCTTCAGCCCGTGACATACAATCTTGAGGCCAAAGCTTCATCGTCACACCAATGACCTCCCATCCTTCTTGCTTTAATAAATAAGCAGCCACGCTGGAATCAACGCCTCCACTCATCCCAACAATTACGCGTTGAGAGCATCGCTCAGAGCTTTTCTCCTGCGGAGGAAAGCTCTGAACAAAAGGGCTAGACTGTTTATTCGTAGTGCTATTCAATTGCATAGTTTGGACATTAATATTGGATCTGCAAATTGACAAATGCTTATCTTATTTAAGGCTCCAATGTAGCATGCATATTTGGATCCGCAAAATGAAAAATCTGTCTGCTAAAGGCTAAAGGTCTAAATAGGCTGTTCCAGTAGCTCCTCAACAAACTATGCCTTGCATTCACACTACACATTCGCAGTCCAACCCATTTGGTTCAGATCCGTCCTCCGCAGGAGGGGATCTGAACGCCTACAAACAGCAACTCCGCAAAAAGATGATTGCTCTGCACCAACAGAAAACGTCCTCTTTATTATCTGAAGAACTCCTTCCTTTATTAAAACAACTCTACTCCTTATCAGAATGGAAAAAGGCTCAATCTGTCCTCCTCTATGCTCCGATGTTTGGAGAACCTAACCTTCTTGAACTTTTAAAAGAAAATTCAGAACGTCGTTTTCTCTTCCCTCGTATTCATAACAACAACCTCTCTCTTCATCAATGGGATCATGAGGCTCCTTGGAGTCATGGAACCTTTGGTATTCCAGAGCCTGATCCAAGATCACAACATTGGCCACTAGTACCCATTGAAGAAGTCGATCTGGCCTTGATTCCAGGAGTTGCCTTTGACCTCATGGGAGGACGTCTTGGCCGAGGCTATGGCTTCTTTGACCGCCTCTTAGGAACTCCTACCTGCGTGGCTACTAAAATTGGCATCGCTTGGCCCTGGCAAATCATCCCTGAAGTTCCACGAGAACCATGGGATGTGCTCATGAATCTTGTTATTACTGCCAATATACCTACAAAAAGAAATTAACACGGAGAGAAGGGATAAAAAGGATGGAAGAAAATAAAATTAATCCTAAGTTTTCGGAGAAAGGTTTTACGCTTCTCGAACTCCTCGTCACGCTAACACTCATCACTTGTATTGCTCTGCTAACACTTCCTGCCTGGCATCTTTTACAGGAACGTGAAGCTCGTCATGGCTCGATGGCTCTTCTCTTAGGCTCTTTAGAACAGGCTCGTACAGCAGCAGTTCAAGAGCATGCTGA
>Ga0155638_1172_pt2 | contig 13641 bp, 14 predicted proteins | sample RifCSPhighO2_12_FD_107295 | JGI IMG/M metagenome (GOLD analysis project Ga0155638, IMG submission 107295) | Verrucomicrobia bacterium RIFCSPHIGHO2_12_FULL_41_10
AACCCAAATTGTTGACCAACCAATTGGACTAGGCCTTTGAGGCGTAGAAAAAGAGAGAACTCTTTCCATATGTTCAAGCTCCAAATGAGGGGAAAATGTACTGATCAAATCTCTACTTGTGATGCGACGAGGTTGTGGACCAGGAGGCATCTTGTCTGAAAAACTTCTCAAGAGAAACATCCCACCGGGTTTAAGTACTCTCATGAGTTCTGAGACGTAAGTAATCCTCTCTTCATCGGTCAAATGATGGAAACATCCTTGATCACAAAAGACGTCAAACGTTTGATTTTCAAAAGGAAGATGAAGAGCATCTGCTACTTGGAAATCAACCATCACATCGTAAGCTGCAGCAAGCATCTTAGCCTTTTCAATCGCATGAGAAGAAATGTCAATCGCAGAGACACACATTCCTCTAACTGCAAGAAATACAGACTCAGTACCTACGCCGCATCCAACTTCAAGCACTCGCGAACCTAGCGCAATCTGATTCTCCCAAATCACTCGGATAAGTTCTGGAGATGCAGTCCCTGCTGTCCACTCATGTTGAACAACCTTTTTTGATCCGTAAATCATTTTAAAATAATCGCGAACAGATGAATGAGTAGCAGTCATTTCAATTCCTCCTTTTTAATTCTTCAACCCACTGACACAAAGCGCCAATTGTCATGTCTTGTGAACCCATTTTAATAACAATTCCCAGACTCTTTTTCAGCTCCATCGTAAGTTGTACAATTTCAACTGAATCCATTTGTAAATCCCTTTTAAGATAGGCATCTTCTTTCAAAAGTTCAGTAGGGATTTCCAACACAGCAAATGCTTTTAAAACATCCTGCATTGCTATATCGTCCTTTTCGATCTTAAGTCCCATCATCATGCTCTCCTAATGGTGCAATCAAAATATGGACGTAAAACATACTTGTTTGTTCATTTTTTGCAAATAGGAAACAAAAACTTGAAATTGACGAAATCGACACAGGATTTTAAACTCGAAAATCCTATGAATGAATCAGTACAATCATCGCTAAAAGCAACGATCTTTTTCGACGGGTCATTTTGGATTGGAGTCTTTGAACGAACAAACGATACAGGTTATACCGTCGCAAGAACTGTTTTTGGAGGAGAACCCACAGAACCAGAGTTCTATCAATATGTGATCCATCATTTCAGTGCTCTTCAATTTGGCGCACCTCAGAAACGTGAGATTGAAGAAAAGAAAACAAACCCAAAAAGAGCTCAGCGTGAGGCTCGGAAAGAGATGGAAAAGCTAAAAAACAGTTCAAGACCTTGTACTTTTGCTCAGAGTTATATGAAAGAAGAGCTTGAAAAATACAAAAAAGAAAAGAAAAAGATCACAAGAGAGGAAAAAGAGGCTCGCGAGCAAGAGCAATTTTTAATTAGACAAGCTAAAAAGAAAGAAAAGCATCGAGGACACTAATCACCTCTAGTTTTTGATTCATTTGTATGAGATTCAAGGTCTTTCGGCCAATTTTCACTTTTTCGCCTTGGCAAGATGCTTGTTTCGATATTGCCTGCGGCTCCAAAAGCAAAAATTGGCTCGAAATACCTTTGAATCTCATAGACAACTGAACCTAAAACTAAAGGTTAATCACCTCTAGTTTTCTTCCACTTTCTCGTTGCGAAAAATAAATGCGAAGATAACCCATGCAGCAGCGATAGCCATGGATGCAACTGCAAATGCTGAGATGATACCAAAAGAGACAATCGCGCTCATAATGAAAGGTGGCATCATCCATGCAAGAGATTGAACGGATTGATTAATGCCCAAAATCTCTCCTTGCCCATTTTTTCTTGCAAGACGAGAAGCAAGAGAAATTCCATTGGGGATAATCAGTGCAGTTAGGATTGCAAGTGCACAAATGATCGTCAGCATCATCGCGCTTGAACGTGCAAAAATGCTTAAACTCATTACAACTGCAAGACAAATAAGACCCGTTTGCATGATTTTTTCTTCAGTAAACCGCGCCAGAAGACGAATGAATAAAATTTGCGTCAGAGCATACGAGATCCCGTACATCGTAAATGCAACTCCTAACTTGGCCTTATCATAACTAAAGGACTGGATCATAAAGGGAGGAAAAAGCTGCATAAATGCTGCCCAGCCAAACATGAATAAAAACCATGAGAGGAATAATTTATTGAGCTGCTCCATTTTTACAGCCCTCAAGATATTCTTTACCCCCGCAAGCAAGGTTATTTTTTTTATTGAAGGATTTTTTAATGTCTCTTTGAAGGCAATTGCAACCCAGCCTAAGTTCATTAAAGAGAGGAGGGATCCCACAAAGAATGGAAGAGAATAAGTATCAATCCATCCATAGGAATGAGAAAAAGCAGGAAGCTTACCCCCAATATAAGGCCCCACAATCCAGCCAATTCCAATCCCTAATGTAGCAAAAGAAAAATACGTAGACCGATTTTTTCCCACTGCAAAATCGGCAATTGAAGAGTAGCAAATCGCAATTGTACCTGCACTAAGACCTGACACAATTCTCCCCATAATCAAAAGTCCAGGACTTTTGATTGCAATGGCCACTCCTGCAAGAAAAAAACCGAAACAACTCCCCAAAAGGCCAATAGAGAGGACCTTTTTTCTACCATAAATATCCGAAAGCGAGCCAAGAATTGGAGCGCCAATGAATTGTCCAAAAGGATAGCACGCTACAAGCCATGTCAGCGATTTAAGGCGCAGTTCAGGGTCTACCAAATTGGGAAAAAAACCATGTGCGCTATTCATAATTAGAGGACCAAAGACAGGTAAGACAATGGTCAATCCAATGAAATTCACTAAGACTGTAATAAATATGGCAAACAGCATAAGCCCCTAATCAATAGATTTTTTTACAACGAATGACGCGTTGATCCCTTCGCGAGAGCGAGAATTGATCATAAAGGATCGTAAGTTTTGTTTCTTTAGTTTACAAAGAACTCTCTCTGGACAATCTTCAGTTAAGCCCAAAGTAGGGGGGAGAAAATGGCGCTTCATTCCTACAAGACCTGCCGCAAGTTCTGTAGCTAAACTGGCTCCATAAAGATGTCCGTAGTAACTTTTGGGAGAAGAAACCGGGCACTCAATCCCCTGCCTTCGAGATAAACAATCGATCGCATCAAGCTCAAGACTATCTGCAATTTTTTCACCACATCCTTCAGCAATAATGAGGTCAAGCTCCTTAGGGGAAATCTTGCTTTTTACAAGGGCCTGCTCCATCGCTTTTAGCAACATCAAATTTTCATTTGGCTTACCATCTGTTGTCATGGCTGAAGAAGCAATTTCTCCATAAATTTGGGCCCTTCTTTTGCGTGCATTGGACTCTTTTTCAAGTACCAACACAACTCCACCTTCGCCTAAGACAATTCCAGAAGAAAGAGGATCAAAAGGTCTGTATGGGAAAATTGAATGCTCCTCCGTGCTCATTTGCCCTGTCTCGTGATAACAAAGGAGGCCAAATCGTGTGAACGGAGCTTCACATCCTCCAACAAATGCTGTATCGATGCGATCTGCCTTAAGCGCTTGGAGAGCAAAATAAAGCGCACTTGCTCCACTTGCGCGATCTGCAACAAAACTTTTACTTAAGCCAGTAATTCCAAACCGAATGCTAACAAATCCTTGAGCAGCTGTCGGGAACCAACCTGTAGCTTGCCAGGGGTTGACCATCTGACTCCCCTGTGTATAAAGCTCATAAAACCCTTGATGACAAAGATCCCATCCTCCCGCATTGTTGCCAAACCAGATGCCCATACGACTTTTATCCTCTTGCTCGAGATTGAGTTTGGCATCTTCAATAGCAAGTTTCATCGAGACAAGAGCAAAATTGGTAAAGCGAGCCGTTTTTACGAGAAGTCTTTTATCAAAATACTGTGAAGGCTGAAACGCGGGAATCATTCCTCCCATTTGAATTCCAAGATGTGAAAGATCAAGGCCATTCAAGGGTTGAATCGCTGATTTTTCAGAAAGCAGTTGCTCTGTAAAGGAATCGACCCCTATTGCAAGGGGATTTACAATCCCAATTCCGGTGACTAAAATTTTTTCATCCATAAGACCCTACTTTTGCAAAAATAGCTACAGAATGAATTCCACCAAACCCACTTGCAGTGACCATGCATCGATTTACATCTTTTTGAAGAGCAATTTTCGGAGTGTAAAAAAGATCGCACTCTGGATCAGGCTCATCTAGATTCGCTGTAGGATGTATTTTAGACCTGACAATGGAACCAATAGCAGCAATTGAACCGAGTAAACTTGCCGAAGAAAGAGAATGTCCAATTATTGATTTTGTCGAACTAATTGGGATTTTATAGGCAAACTCACCAAAGACACTTTTATAAGCATTGGTTTCGAAAAGATCATTTTGCTGAGTTGAGCTTCCATGGGCATTGATATAATCTATTTGATCCGGTTTTAGATTTGCCCGCTGAAGCGCCTCTGCAATCACCTTTGCCATGGGGTTGCCGTGATGGGGAAGTTCATTCATATGCAAAGAGTTATTTTGACTTGCATAACTGATGATCTCTGCATAAATCCTAGCCCCTCTTTTTAGGGCATATTCCATTTCTTCCAAGACTAAAAAAGCAGCTCCCTCTGAGATGACAAATCCTTTTCTTCTTTTGTCAAAAGGACATGAAGCTGCAATTGGAGGAACTTCTGCTGTTGAAAGAGAACCAATTACATCAAGTGTTGCATAAGTGAGTGGACATAATGGAGCTTCTGAGGCACCTGCTAACATCACTCTCGCTTCACCTGACTCAATAAGCATCAGACTCATCCCAATTGTATCAAGTCCGGCCGTACAACCAGTCGAAAGAGAAGCGACAGGACCTGTAAATTGATATTTTTGAGCAAGGACAGATGCTGGGTAGTTAAAAAGTCCCGAATGATAAAAACTAGGCCCAATCGGCATATACTGAATAGGTCTCTTCCCAAAATCACTACTCCGTCTGAAAATATCTTCAATATAAGGAGTTCCCCCAATAGCAGAAGAGAAGACGATCCCTTTTGTTTCTTCATCATTGGGAAGGGGAAGAGTATCTTGAAGGGCCATAAATCCAGCAGCAACTCCCATTTGCACAAAGCGATCACAAGCAATTACTTCATCCCACCCTTCCGAAGAACAGATCTTTTCAAAAGAAAAATCAGGGACCCGAACTGAGACCTGACTTTTCGTTTTCCACTCAATCATCTCTGGATCACTTTTAATCCAAGACTTTCCTTCTTCTAGTCCTTCCCAATATTTTTGCTTCCCAATGCCACAAGGAGCAATCACACCAATACCAGTTACAACAACACGTTTTTTCATTAGATGCTCACAAATACTTCTCTTGCTTTTTTCATTAGATCAAGGGCTTCAAACGTGGCTTTTCTCGCTTTCTCTTGCAATTCCTCTGTAATGCAATATTTAATTAAAAGGCGTTCACCAAAAGTCACATGATAAAGTTCATCCTTGGCTACTTTCGCAACTGTTTCTTTAATCCCTGGTGGGAATCGATTCATATTGAATTCCATAAAGCCTAAAACACCTGTTTCTGAAGCGATGTTGTGGGCTGCTAACCTTTCAACAAGCGTAGGAAGAGATGGATAGTATTCCTCCATTAAATATCGCCATTCTTCAGGAGGGGTAAAATCTTCGGGCAAGATGCCATAAGAAGCAAGGTGCTTTCTTAACCAAACATAGTGATTGGCCTCATCTTCAATTTGATGAGCAAAATTAATAATTACATCTGGTTGCGTATAGTCTTTAATCCATTTTCCAATAAAAGCAACAGCTGTTCGTTCGTAATAGACAGCAAAATTAAGCCAGTGCTTAATGATTTCAACAGGCAGTTCAGATGTTTGCGTGCCTGGCAAAACAATATCTTTTTTTGCCTCGTGAGCTCTGTAGATTTCCTGGACAAGATTTTTAACAAAAATTCGACTTTTCATTTACTTCACTGGGTTATCGTTTTATGGGCCTCAAGAAAAAACATTTTCTTATTTCCCATCAGGTTTTTATGGAAAAACTCCTTTTCCACATGTGATCTATCCGTAATTTCAATTTTTTCAAATCCAAGTTGCAAACAACTTCTAAAGATCGTTTCTTTTTGAAAAAATCCAATCCACGGCTCTCCTTGATTTTTCAAGTAGTCCATAGCAGCAACTGCATGAGGATGCATCTGTCCATCAACGTCAAAGTAGCCATCTTTATCGATAAACTCTGCCAAAAGGATCAGATTTCCAAAATAAGAAGAGAGTGCGACTAAGGTTGCTTCTACAACGGAGACAGGTAAATAGTAGGTTGCCCCCTCCCATAAAACAAACGTCGGTTTTTGAGGATCAACACGGCTACTTTGGAGCTTTTTACAAAGTTCACCACCATTTTCAGCAATAAGATCATGAGCAATTTCTAAAGAATTGGGATGATGAAGTTTAGCTTTTTTGAAAAGAGAATTTGCAAGTTCTAGCGATGCAAAATGATCAATCCTGATCACCTTTTTGTTTTGCAGTTGCTGAAGAGCAAATGCGCGACAATCAAGCCCTGAGCAAAGGTTGATCCATTGGTCAAAATGTGGCGCAAGTGTTTGAATCTTATTAGTTAAAAATTGTGTACGAAGCTCAATATTACGACTAAACATTCCTTGAGAAATCTGATCAAAGACTTCGCACTGGTTTTTTCCTTCAGGTAAAAATGGCAAGAGCCTAGCTGAAAAAACGTCCAATTTAGCTCGCGTATAACAGACGGCTTGCATCGTTTTAGAAGCAGAATGGCATAGAATCATAAAATTACAGGCATTCGAGGTTGAACAAGGTGATCCGTATAGAAAAAGCGAATGGCTTTCATTACTTTTTCTGGGGTTAAAGAAAACCACTGCCAAATCCCTTCAGGAACTTGTAGAAATTCCCCGGCATTGACGGTCACCTCAAATTTTGTACCCTCTTTGCCACAAAATCCGAAGCGAGCAGCACCATCAATGAAGTACCAAAATTCATGCTCAAAATGGTAATGGATCGATCCAAACTTATTGAGGATAAACTCAAGATGGGATAACTCAGGATAAAAACAAACTACGTCTGCTCGATATCCGCTTTTTTGCGAAAACCTTGCGATTTCACTTGGAAACTGTTCAATCATCACTTTCCTCGCTTCCTCTGAAGGACTTCTTTCTACAATGAGCTTTTTGACGACCTCATTTGAAGTAAATGTTCCAAAAGCAATTCCTTGATTCTCTAAAAATAATCTGATTTTCGGCAGATCATCAGTTGTAATTTCGTCATTAAAGATTTGAACTGAAGCCATATTAACTCTCTTTTGTTTTAGCAAGAAAAATCCACGGACAGAAACGCGTCTCCAGAAAGTCGATGAGTCCAAAAAGGAAAATTCCTAATAGACTCATGCCCAAAATCCCCGAAAAGACGACCGCATAGTTAAAGCGAGCAATTCCATCCATAATGTAGTAACCAATCCCATAGTCTGTTGCAAAATTTTCAGTGAGAAATAATACAGCAATGGCGCTACCCAAGCTAATTTTCAAAGCAGTAAAAATTCTGGGCAAACTGCTTAAGAAAAAGACATGCCAAAAAATTTGCAAGGAAGAGTTTCCTAATGATTGGATTGAATAGACATACCGACGATCCACTTCTCGCGCAGCATCTCTAACCATGACAAGGACTTGAAAAAAGACCACAACAGCTATAAGCGCAATTTTTGATGCGTCAGAGATCCCAACTAAAATTAAAAAGATGGGGAAAAAGATAATTTTTGGAATGACATAGAAAAGATAAATAACAGGGGCAGACCAAGCATCTTTTGTTTTTGAAGCACCGAGAAATAGCCCGATTGGGATCGCTAAAAAAGCACCTATGAAGATAGCTGTGAAAAGGCGATAGGAGCTGATCGCAAGATGTATCGCCAATTGATTGTAAAGAAGGTCATGATAAAACTGAGTGATTGCTTGCCAGGGAAAAGGCAAGATGGGAGTGTGCAAAAAGTAAGAGGCTACCCACCAGAAAAAGAAAAAAAAGGCAAAAGCTGCTGGGATAGCTTTATAAGGATCTACAAATTGCTCATTAGACATCGGATTTCTCTACAAGTTTCATAAAAATTCACGTCTTTTCCTTTTTCTAAACAAAAAGGAGATCGGTTATAGACCGTTTTAAAAAAAATGCCCGGATGCTTGCCCTTAAAAACAAGAATTTCCTCACCAAAAAGCGCCGCTTCTTCAATATCATGAGTGATCAAAATAAGAGTAAATTGGTATTCTAAGTAAAGGTGATAGAAAATTTCATATAGAGTTTGTTTTGTGATTGAATCAAGAGCAGAAAAAGGTTCATCGAGTAATAGAAGATCTTTTTCTTTCAACAACGTCCGAGCAATCGCGACCTTTTGCTTTTGCCCACCGCTAAGCTGAGCGATATAACGTTCTTCCAGTCCCTGTAATTCAAGACTTACTATCAGTTCGTTCAGTTTTTTTTCTGCATCCTTACTAGGGATTGCATTGGCAGCAAGCAAGATGTTCTGCCTGACAGTTTTCCAGGGAAGAAGTCCAAAATCCTGTAAAACGACCCCGGTTCTTGGGCGTCCCAAAACGACTTCTTGCTCTTGTATGTAGATTGTCCCTTGTACAGGGAATATAATGCCCATGATGGCATTAAAAAGAGAAGACTTACCACAGCCAGAAGGACCTAAAATAGCGTAACGTTTTGCTTTTTGAAATTGGTAACTGAAATCCTTCAAAACACAAGTGGTCTGATAGCCTAATGCAAGCTGATCAATTGAGATAAAAGGTTGGTTATTCATGGCAACCTCTCTCTTTCGAGATCGATCCAATCGTAAATAGCCTGACCCTTTAAGGTATCAGAGGGGTGTGCATCATGAAATTGAGGTAGCTCGACCCTCTCCGCGAACTTTTTGTCGATCGAACAAAAATGGACCAAAGTATCTTTAAACGCTTCTGGTTCACTATTGATCAATTCAACGGCACGATCAAAAATGGGGGATAGCTGCTGAAACCACCCTGGATATTTTTTCATTATACTATTCGATGCGGCAAATACGATTTCATAGAGTCCAGTATCTTCTATTACGATGTTAGCCCCTCCCTCAAGAGCATAGTCAATGTAAGGATCTGTAAGGACTGCTGCAGCAATTTGATTTTCTAACAACATCGTGAGGCGAAGGGAAATATTAGGAATCAATATTCGCTCCCAAGAGGGAGCAAGTGGATTTGCTTTTAAAAGACAATCAGCGACATAGTCAACAATACAGTAAGGGGCAAGACCTAGCCCCTTTTGTCCGAGATCTCGCGGCGCAGATAAAATAGCAAGACGACCTTTCCCGCTTTTTTTACTTCCCGTGATAGCAAAGATAGGCTTAATTTCTATTCCTGCTTTTTCCATGAGCAAGACAATGACTGGATCTACCAGAGCACAATCGATCTTTTTTGCTTGATAAGCGGCATCGCGTTCTTGAGCACTTTTGAAAAAAACGAGTTCCACTTCAACATTTTGGTTATCAAAAAAGTTGTTGTGCTTAGCCACGATGAAAGGAAGCGCATCAGGAATGGGAAGTAATCCAATACGAATGGTCTCTTTTTGTCGCACGCAACTTGTAAGAACTAACACAATGAAAAAAAAGGAAAAACATTTCAGAATATATCCCATTCTCATAGAGTCCTCAGGAAAAAGATGGCCAATGAGCTTATCTACTTTATTATATTTATTGCAAGGCATGCGAAAATATCCATGAAATGAGAAATCAAATGAGCCAAGACAGAAAAAGTCATAAATTATTTTAAAAACTCTCATTCAATAAAACGACATTGACTTTGCAATAATCCCGAGTTAATATCTTTCTCCTTATATTCGAGGTACTCATGATTAGTCGTCCGCGTTCACCAGCTTCTATTCCTGAATCATTAACAGATCCAATCTGTCATGAATTAATGAGAAACCCAGTCCGCACGCCTTGTCGGCATGTATTTGATGAAGCATCTATTTCAGCTTGGCTCAGACAATCTCATACCTGTCCGCTAGATAGACGGGAGTTAAATAGAGAAGCTTTAGTTCCGGATGTTGAGAAAGCAAGGGCAATCAAATGCTTCCTTCGCTTTCATCCTGAGCACAAAGAGAAAACAACGGATCGGACTTATCGGATAGCTTGTCGTATATTTCGACATTCCGAGGAACAATTTAGACCCATTGATATTAATTGGGATGAGTTCCAACTATGGATGGTAGTCGAAATGGGAAGACACATTCCCGTTCCCCTTTAAGAGAACGGAAATAAGCAACTGTTTGACGTAATCCTTCTTCTAAAGAAATAGAAGGTTCCCATCCCAAAATCTTTTTTGCTAAAGAAATATCGGGGCGTCTTTGTTTAGGGTCATCTAAAGGGAGGGGACAAAACTGAAGTCTCGAGGAAGACCCTGTCAATTCAATGACTTTCCGAGCAAGATCAACCACGCGATACTCTGTTGGATTGCCAATGTTAATCGGACCTGTGATCGAGTCTGAACTCCTCATGAGACGGATGATCGCTTCAATCAGATCATCTACATAGCAAAACGCGCGCGTCTGATTCCCCTCTCCATAAACAGTAATCGGTTCATTTTTTAATGCTTGTACAATGAAATTGGAGACAACTCGGCCATCTTGCGCGTCCATCCTTGGCCCGTAGGTATTGAAAATACGTCCCACTTTAATCTTAACGCCATGTATCCTGTGATAGTCGAAAAAAAGTGTTTCCGAGACTCTTTTGCCCTCATCATAACATGAGCGGATCCCAATTGGATTTACATGCCCCCAATAACTTTCCTCTTGTGGGTGCATATGAGGATCGCCATAGACTTCACTTGTTGAAGCTTGGAAAATCTTACATCCAAGCCTTTTTGCTAACCCTAAAAGATGGAGCGCCCCTAAAAAACTTGTTTTTGCTGTCTGAATTGGATCGCGTTGATAATGAATAGGAGATGCAGGACATGCGAGATTGTAGATCTCATCCACTTCGACGTAAAGAGGAAATGCAATATCATGTCGCAAAAACTCAAAGCCTGGTTGCTCTAACAAGGGGGAAATATTGGCCTTGCATCCCGTTGAAAGATTATCGAGGCAGAGCACTTCATGACCTTCACGCAAAAGTCTTTCACAGAGATGAGAGCCCAAAAAACCAGCCCCCCCTGCAACTAAAATACGATTTTTTCTCATGTTTTCGATAGTCCGTTTCTTTAGGGTGCAACTACAACAAAATGCAACGGCTGCTTATTTTCATGGTAGGCCCACTGCATATACGGAGTCAACTGTTCCACGGTATTAGACTCCGATACAACACTTACAATTGCGAGATCCGAAAGAGAAAGTCCCACATGCGACATCGTGCTATCTAAAGGTGTGCGTAAAAGGAGGAAAACCCTTTCATAATTTTGCGCCCATTCATTCAATTTCTCTTGAAAGCATTTAGATTGGAGGATCTCTGTTCCATAAGGTGTAAACCCTCCTGAGGATACAACCGCAATCCCATCTTTTTCTACAATCGGAGGGGAAGCAATCTCTTTTTGCCAAAATTGCAAAAGCCCCTTTTCTTCCTCATTTTGGAAGGGCGCGCTAAAATCACAGCGAACAATGAGTGCAAAAAGTCCTTGAGAGCGCAAATTTTTTATAAGCGCATACGAATAATCGGGCCCTTGTCCTAAAATCAACCCAACAATCTTCCCTTTTGTATCGCGCAAAGAGAGTGCAATCTTGCGCAAAAGATCGAGATCCTTCCCTTTAACTTCCAAAGCGCGTCCATCGCAAAAGCGGGAAAGTTCACCTAAAAGGGGGTAGCGCATTGCCTCAAGTTGAGCAAAAGAAATAGGGAATCCATTGAGAAGAGCTGAGATAAAAAGCTTACACAAAGAGCCAAATCCCAAAAGAAAAGATCCTAAAAGAATAGAAAAAAGGAGACTTTTACGGGGGTGGAGAGGGGGAATTGCAAAATCGATCTCTTTTGAATCGATATGGTGCAAGTGACGACCTATTGTTTTAGATTCAACAAGATCTACAACAGAACCAATTGTTTTCATTCCAAGATCCGTTTTAAAGCTCATCCACTTCTCCATCCGCCATTCTTCAGGAAAGTGGTCAAACGCATCTTTTAATTCAGTAAGTTTCCCCTCTAAAAGCTTTTTTTCTCGAGTCAGCCCTTCTTGAGTCTCTTGCAGCCAACCACTCATCTGTTCGTGTAAAACAGAGATCTGTCCATTCAAACACCGAAAAATGATCTGTTGTAATGCAGTCATCTTTTCATAAATGAGATCCACTCGCAACGACTCTACCTGACAAAGCTGTTCTACATGTTCTTTCAAGATTTTTTTTTGCAAAAAGAGCTCCTCTTGCCAACGCTCTTTTTCCCTTGTGCTATAGTGCTCTTCATCCTTCAAATGAATCACAAGTGAACTTGCTTGCTCAATCAATTTGCAACTTAAGGGGTCTGTAAGGGCTGCATTCAGTGAACTAATTGCAAACTCATCTTGAGAAATTGCGTCGATCAACTGATGAAAATGGTGTAGTTGAGCTGTTGCCTGATCGAGCTTCCCATGATACTCAACTAAAAGGGAGCGCGCTGAATCTAAGTGAAGCCCTTGAAATTCAGAAGGGATTTCTTTTGCAGTAAAAAGCTGCTCTTGTGCGATCTCTTCCTGCATAGAGAGAAGTCGAAACTGGTTTTCAATATGAGAAAGAAGATCTTCTTTCTCAACTCCTGTAGCCTCTTCTAAACGCGATGCCCACTCTTTTAAAGAGCTATCGAAAAAGCTACTTTGCCCATTGAGTACGCATCGAGCTTCATTGCGCCTATTCCGAATAGTTTCAAGCTCTTTTTTCTTTATTTCGTAATCTTTGGCATCACAACTTAAAAAGCCTTTTTCTTGTAAAGAGAGTTCAACCAAATCACGCTGCTCTTTGAGATTGCGTAAACTTAAGATCACCTGCTGAATCCCTTCTGCAAATGGGAAATTTCCAGTGATAAATCCCACTTCGTCATCTCTTGCTATACACTGCACTCTTCGTAACTCCAGATCAATCTCATCAATACGGCGCGCAACTTCTCGATAACTTTTAGTAAGAGATGAAATCTGCTCTCCAATACCAAGAGCCCCTTCAGAAGTGAGATGTTGCTGTAGATAGTGAGTATATTGATCAAATACATCTGAAAGATTTGCGCAAATTTCTTCTTGTTTCTGTTCTAGATAGACAAGTTGATCTTTGACCACTTGATCATAGTCACTTTTAAGAAATGCGCGATATTCTGCCATGAGTGCGTTGAGAAATTGCGAACTCAACGCCCGCTCTGGCATTTGAAAATGAAGGGAAAAAAGGGCAGGCTGCTTTTTCCCATTGATCTTTAGATTTGCAATCTTCAGATGGCGAAGAACTTCTTTGTAAGTCACAGCCAAAGGAGAAAGTTGTAGAGAGTACCGTTTTCCTATTTTCAATTTTTGAGGAGCTGCTGCAATCACAAATGAGGCTTCATGCGTAATCACTCTCTCACCAATTTGTCCGGAAATGGATTCTCCTTTTCGATCAAAAATAAAAAAATGTGTGGGATCTTCAAACTTTAAACCATAAAAGAGCTCCTTTTCCCCTTCATAGAGTATATCTTCAAAAGAAAACCAATCAGG
>Ga0155638_1044_pt2 | contig 13604 bp, 9 predicted proteins | sample RifCSPhighO2_12_FD_107295 | JGI IMG/M metagenome (GOLD analysis project Ga0155638, IMG submission 107295) | Verrucomicrobia bacterium RIFCSPHIGHO2_12_FULL_41_10
CGCTTCAACTCCATCGCCTTGGCTGGAAAGTAACCTATTCTCCTTTAGCCTTTGCAGATACCGAGGCTCCTGAAAATCTCCGAGCTCTCCTTTCTCAACGTTTTCGATGGTCTTTTGGGACATTACAATGCCTTTGGAAACATCGTACCCTCACCTTAAATCCCGGTTCAGGTTGGCTTGGATGGTTTGCTATTCCCTCGATCTGGATTTTTCAGATTGCTCTTATTGCACTTACGCCACTCCTCGATCTCATGGTCCTTTCGTCACTTTTTTTTGGTCGAGGAAAGGCTATATGGCCCTATTTTCTGGCTTCACTTGTGCTCGATGTCGGACTTGCTGCCATTGCGGCAGGCTTTGCAAAACGAAGTCGCTGGTCAGCTTGGAGGGCTTTTCCAATGCGCCTTCTTTACCGCCCTCTCCTTGGTTACATTGTCTGGAAATGCCTTCTTAAAGCGACAGCAGGCAGTTGGGTCCACTGGAAAAAATTAGAACGCACCGCTGCAGCTATTCATCAAAAACAAAAAGAGGTCAATTCCCAGATTTGAGAACTGACCTCTTTTTGAAGTTTTGGTTTTTGGTGGCGGGGGTAGGATTCGAACCTACGACCTTCAGGTTATGAGCCTGACGAGCTACCGGGCTGCTCCACCCCGCGTCATTGAGGGATGAATAAGGTAACACACTTTCATGAAGTCGCAAGAGAAATATGACTATCAACGACATTTTATTTCTGCAAAATAAAGTGTCGTTGATAAAATTAGCAACACTTCCAATCTAATCATCATTTTAGAATTTGAAAGCAACTCTATTGCTCGACAAGTCAGCAAGAGCTGAACAAGGATATTCACAGGACAAGATGTCGCTACTTGAACTAGTTAGTTTAACACACAATTCCCTTCTCTACCAAGATGTTTACTTGTTTGCAATAATCTCGTACTATGTATAAAATAGTGCCTTCTTTACTCATTACGGATGAAAATTAGTTTTTTGCGCTAAAATTGTTGTCTCTAGCAAGAAAGAAGAGTGAGGCACTATGTGGAGATAATGTAAACTCTGACAACAAAGCTAGAAGCAACAAGAGCAAGTAAAAATTCCTAATTTTCATTTGTGATGAGTATATTACATACACATACTAGTACCTAACATCAGCAATAATTCCGGATCAATCCAGAGCGTTTCACTCAATATGTTATCCGAAAAATTTAGTGATTGAGGTACTAGGCCAATTTTATCAACGACACTTTATTTCGCAGAAATAAAGTGACGTTGGTAGCCACTTATGATCGAACGTTACAGTTTACCAGCAATGCGCTCTCTTTGGACAGAGCAACGAAAATTAGAAATTTGGCTTGAGATTGAAACTTTGGCCTGCGAAGGCATGGCAGAACTTGGCATCATCCCTCGAGAAGATGCTAAGATTATTCGCAACAAAGGAAACTTTTCAATTGAAGCAATTCAAGAAATTGAAAAGCGAACTAATCATGACGTCATTGCTTTTCTTGAAAATGTTGCCTCCTATGTCGGAGAACCTGCTCGTTGGATTCATCGAGGACTCACCTCTTCAGATCTCCTCGATACCACCCTCGCAATACAAATGGTAGAATCGATTGATCTTCTCCTAAAAGATCTCACCGAACTTCAAACCGCCATTGAACGACGCGCTCAAGAACACAAACTGACCCCCATGATTGGTCGCAGCCATGGAATTCATGCGGAACCAATCACCTTCGGATTAAAACTAGGAGTCATGTTTGATGAATTTAGCCGTTCTATCGAACGTCTTAAACAGACACGCCATCGTGTTGCCGTTGGCAAATTAAGCGGAGCCGTTGGGACACATGCTCATCTTGATCCTAAAGTAGAAACTTATGTCTGCAAAAAACTAGGGCTTTATCCGTCTGCACTCTCGACTCAAATCTTACAACGCGATCGACACGCTGAATTCGTCACCACTCTTGCCCTTATAGGCTGTAGTATTGATCGATGGGCTACCGAGTTTCGCCATCTTCAACGTACCGAAGTTCTCGAAGCAGAAGAAAAATTCAGTGAAGGACAAAAAGGCAGTTCTGCGATGCCTCATAAACGCAACCCTATTACCGGAGAACGTCTCTGCGGACTGGCTCGTGTATTGCGCGGCAATGCTCAAGCGGCTATGGAAAATGTCGCTCTCTGGCATGAACGTGACATCAGCCATAGCAGCGCTGAACGAATTATTCTTCCTGATTCTTGTATCTTGCTTGATTACATGCTGCACCTTCTCACCAAGCTCGTCACAGGTCTTACTGTTTATCCAGAAAACATGAGCCGTAACATGGAGATCACCGGAGGACTCTATGGCAGTCAAGCTGTACTTCTGGAACTTACAGATCGTGGATTAGCCCGCAAAACAGCCTATGAAGCCGTTCAGCGCGCTGCCATGAGAACATGGAAAGAAGGATGCTCTTTTGCCACTTCTCTCCGTGAAGAACCTGAAATAGCCTCTCACCTTTCACCCGAAGAGCTTGAAAAAATTTGCTCTCCTCAACGACATTTCACTCACGTTGATAAGAAACTTGAGACTGTTGGAATATCATTATTCGACCAATAGGCTATGAACATCTCTTTATTTCTGCAAAATAAAGAGATGTTCATATAATAGACCTCATTGGTAATTCACCCAAAACTTAGCTTAGAGATTAGATCCATTGCTACAATAAGACAGCAAGAGCTGTAGAATATATTCAAAGAGATTAATTGGTTAATGGAGCACCAATTTGAAACTTAGCATACGAAACAATAATTTCTGTATGCTGCAAATTACGCCAATATTAGCAACGTCATTTTATTTCGCAGAAATAAAATGACGTTGGTAGTTAGCCAATCTCAATGAATTTCCAATCACCGAAAGTGAGCTCAAACTCATTGCTGCGGTAGCCAACATAGGGCTTAGCAAAATACCAAACCAAGGATAGAGAATTCCTGCGGCAATAGGAACACCAAGCAAGTTGTAAGCAAAGGCAAAAAAGAGATTCTGGCGAATGGTCTTTAAGATGGCACGACTAAGAAGCGTCGCCGTAACAATTCCTTCTAATGAGGAGTGCATGAGAATAATTCCTGCTATCTCTTTGGCAATATTAGATCCTCCATTCATAGCAATCGAGGCATCCGCTACCGAAAAAGCGTGGGCATCATTAATACCATCACCAGCCATCGCTACAATTTTACCTTCCTCCTTCCACTGAGTAATCTGCTCAGCTTTCTGTGCAGGAGAGAGACCTGCTTTCCATAAATTAATACCAAGCTCACGTGCTATGGACTCTGCGACAAAAGCACTATCACCTGTGAGCATGGCAATTTCTATTCCGAGTTGTTGCAACTTCTTCAACAGCCCTTTTGCCGAATCTTTAATCGAATCACTAACCATCACCACTCCTGTCAGCTGATTGTTTAAGGCAATAGCAATCATCCCATGATCTTTTATTAAAACTTCTGATGCTATTGCTGTGGTATTGACTCCGTGACGCGCAAGAAAGGCTATACTTCCCACAAGAACGGATTTCCCATCTATCGTGGCGCTAACACCTCCACCTGGTTCTGCCAGGAAAGTTGAGGCGTTCTGTTCAGCAATCTTTCTCTTCTGAGTATAACGCAGAATTGCCTTCGCTAAAGGATGCTCACTACCTCGTTCGGCCGCAGCAAGAAATTGTAACAATTGCTCCTCTGATATCTCAGAAAATGTTCGTATTGCTACCACCTCAGGTTTTCCTTCGGTAAGAGTTCCTGTTTTATCAAAGGCCATGATACTTGCTGAAGCAAGCTGTTGGAGAGCGCCTGCCTCGCGAATGAGAATACCATAATGCGCAGCACGTCCCACACCAACAGCCACAGCCATAGGAGTAGCAAGTCCAAGAGCACAAGGGCAAGTAATCATGAGAACGGCAACACTACGTGCCAAAGCAAAAGAATAGCCTAATTCAGGCTTCAATAAAATCCAAACCACAAAAGTCACAACAGCAATAACAAGAATAAGAGGAACCAAAATAGCTGAAACGTGATCAGCAAGACTCTGAATTGGTGCACGACTCCGCTGTGCGGCAGCAACCATCTCAATCATCTGCGCTAGTACGGTCTCTCGACCAACTTTCTCAACACGCATAACAAAACTGCCATAGCTATTAAGTGTGCCTGCTGTCACCTGTGATCCCAATGATTTTTCTACAGGGAAAGCTTCTCCCGTAAGCATCGCCTCATCAACCGCAGAAGAACCTTCAATAATAATCCCATCAACTGGTATCTTCTCCCCTGGATGAATACGAATGATATCACCTGATTGAAGCTCACTCACCGAAACTTCCCTCTCCTTTCCTTCACGAAGGAGAGTTGCTTTATTTGGAACTAATTCTAAGAGCTCACGAAGAGCCCTACTAGCCTTGCGTCGTCCTTGTGATTCCAAGAGTTGGCCTAGCAATACCAACACCATAATCATCGCTGCTGCCTCAAAATAGAGATCAGAAACTCCAGGGTGCTCTTGCCCCATGACTAAGAATGACATACCTTGAGAAAACAAGACTCCGCTGCTATAGAAAAAAGTTACTCCCATACCAATTGAAATCAGAGAGAACATATTGAGAGATCCCGAACGAAAAGAATTCCATCCTCTCTGCCAAATAGGCCACCCAGACCAAAAGAGCAAAGGCAACGTCAAAATAAACTGCACCCACAGAGCCCATGGCATCATGATAATCTCGCCAAATTTTTGAAATCCTATCATGTTCAAAACCATCGGAGCCATCGAAAGAAAGACAATGGGAAGAACAAAGAAGACCGAAACCCAAAAGCGACATTTGAGGTCTTGATATTCATCCGACTCTTCAGAATGATCGCTGGAAGGCAAGAGCGATTCCAAGACCATACCACAAAAGGGACAGTTCCCAGGACCTTGCTGAAGCACCTTAGGGTGCATTGGGCAGGTAAAAACTCCCTTTGCATTATGCGAGGATATTTCTACCACTCGATGATTGATCTTCGTAGGGTGATGACAGCAAGAAGACATAGTGAGAACTTTCCAAAGGCTAACAAGTTTTGAAAAGGTTTTTAATTTTGGTTGTTACCAGGCTTAGCTACAGACAAGTAACCAGTAAAGAGTAAAGGGTAACGAGTCTATCTTCTTGCCTGCGGCATACATATCCGGCCAATGGGACCGAATATAAGTTTAAGTTTAAGTTGATTTTTGGTCACTTCGTGACAGAGTGAGAAGCGAAGCGGCTTTTTGTTTTTTCGAATATTTTTTCTTTTAACGTCGTTGCAGGAAGAGATTTCAATATGTCTAGAAAAATTTCCCTCTAAACCCCTAAACATTTAAACCATTAAACACTGCCAATGTCTTCATAGACGTTGGAAGTTACGAGTATTTATATTTTTCATTTTTGAGTTCTGAATCATCTCCAATAAAGGATTCGATGATTCAAGACGGGCTCTATTATCAAGTGTCTCGCAAGTCGTAATAGATGGGTATGAAATACTACCTATTCGGCCTATTGGCTGAATAGCTAATTCGTAGTTACATTATTTATCACTTTTTATCTTGAATAAAACTTCTTGTAAAAATGCACATTTTAAAACACGTTCCTATATAGTGGAAAATCTGAAGCACGTTGCAATTTTAATATTTTATGGACTCTAATAGCACTACTCCTAATGAGCCAATAAAACAAGAGCCTCTAAAGAGCAAGGCTGGCCTTGTTATCTTGTTGATAGAATTAGGCCTTGCTGTCCTTGGAATTAATGCTGTCTTAGGCTTTAGTGATACGACCATTCCCATGGTACTAAAACAAAAAGGTCTCTCTGATACTCAGAACAGCCTTAATTTCAGCTTATATCTTATTTCCTTTATTGTGGGATGTTTTCTTGTCATTCCTCTTTTTAAGAAATTTTCTTCTAGAACAGTAGTTATTCTCTCTACTATGGGAGCTGTAGCAAGCCTAGCCGGATTCGCTTTTACGACGCACATTCTTCCTATTATTATATGGTACTCTTTTCAAGGAATATGTTCTGCTGTGATCACTGTCATTTTTTCTAATATTATTACAACTGTTTCTGATTTTATAAAAAATAAAGGGGCTTTTATGGGATTTTTTGTTGCAGCGATGTCGTTAGGATATTATCTAGGAGAAGAAGGAGTTGCTTTTTTAGATCATTTTCATGGATACAACTCTTTTTTAATCATGACATTGATTGCTGGAATAGCTTCTCTTCCAATGATTTTTTCTCAGCATATTCATGAATTAATGGAACCTGGCATTAAAGAGATCGAAACATCTCCTGTAAATTTTTTTAGCTCTTTAAAATCCATATATATACTACCTGTTGTCTTCCTTTCTATTATGATGTTTGGTATTAATGATAATACTTTTATAGGCCTCATACCACTTTGGGGATTAGATCAAGGATACAGCGCGGAAAATTCCGCCCTCCTAGCAACTCCCATCATTATGGGAGGTATTGTATTAACTTCCTTTTTCGGAAACTTTTTTGATTATTTTGGTTATATTAAGACTGCTCTCATTTATGCTGTTATTTTAATTGTTTCTTTTTTCGTTATGCATCTAGCTGGTCTCTATTTTTTAGCTCAGACTCCTATATTCATGGGCATGGTCGTATCGCCCTCTTTATTTGTACTTGGTGGTATTATTAATGCTTTTCAATCATTATACCTTTGTGTTCTATCAGAAAAGTTTAAAGGAGCACTCTTAACAGGAGTCTGTGCTGCTGCTGTTTGCTTAGAACATATTGCAGGTGCTGTAACAACTCCCATGTGTGGCTATGCCATGACTCACCATGGCAACCATAGATTAGGTCTCTCATTAATATTTATTAATGGAATTTGTATTCTATTTTTCCTCTTTCAACTCTGGAAAAAACGAAATGCTTCCGTTTCTTAACTCAGATGTGTCTTACACATCGTAATAAATTACTGGTACGATGGACTCTAATAACACTCCTCCTAATAGACCAATACAAGGAGAACCTTCAAAAAGCAAAGCTAGCCTTATTATCTTGTTGATAGAGTTAGGCCTTGCTGTCATTGGAATTAATGCTGCCTTAGGTTTTAGTGATACAGCCATTCCCATGGTACTCAAACAAAAAGGACTCTCTGATACTCAGAACAGCCTTAATTTCAGTCTCTATCTTATTTCCTTTATTGCGGGCTGTTTTCTTGTCATCCCTCTTTTTAAAAAGTTTCCTTCTAGAACAGTAACTTTTCTCTCCATCATGGGAATTGTAATGAGCCTAGCCGCATTGACAGTTACAACACACATTTTTCCCATTATTATATGGTACTCTATTCAAGGAATGTGCTGTGCTGTGATTACCATTATCTTTTCTAATATTATTACAACTGTTTCTGATTTTATAAAAAATAAAGGGGCTTTTATGGGATTTTTTGTTGCATCCATGTCATTAGGATATTATTTGGGAATAGAAGGTTTTCCTATTTTAAATAATTTTCATAGATACAATTCTTTTTTAATCATGACATTAATAACCATAATATCATCTATACCAATGATTTGCTCTCGTGATATTTATGAATTAATGGCATCTGGTATTAAAGAAATCGAATCATCTCCTGTGAATTTTTTAAGCTCTTTAAAATCCATATATATGCTACCTGTTGCCTTCTTTTCTATTGTAATAGGTGGTATCGATGCTAATACCTTTGTTGGCCTTATACCACTTTGGGGCCTAGATCAAGGGTACAGCGCGGAAAATTCAGCACTTCTAGCAACTCCTATCATTATGGGCGGCATTGTATTAACTTCCTTTTTCGGAAACTTTTTTGATTATTTTGGTTACATTAAAACGGCCCTCATTTATGCCACGATTTTAATTATTTCTTTTTTCGTTATGCATCTAGCTGGTTTTTATTTTTTAACTAATACTCCTATATTTATGGGCATGGTACTATCGCCCTCCTTATTTATATTTGGTGGTATTACTAATGCTTTTCAATCATTATACCTCTGCGTTCTCTCAGAACAATTTAAAGGAGCTCTCTTAACAGGTGCCTGTGCTGCCGCTGTTTGCTTAGGACATATAGCAGCAGCTATAGCAACTCCCATGTGTGGATATGCCATGACTCACCATGGCAACCATAGATTAGGTCTCTCATTAATATTTATTAATGGAATTTGTATTCTTTTTTTCCTCTTTCAATTGTGGCAACAAAAATATAAACACCAATTTCCTACTGAAATCACCTCTAAAACCAATAAAAAATAATGATCCATCCTGATACAGAACTAAGATACATTAATAACGTGATAGGCTATGGTGTTTTTGCCACAAAATTAATTCCCAAAGGAACCATCACATGGGTTCTGGATCATTTTGATCAAACCTTCACTCAAGAAGAAATAGATCAACTAGATCCTCATTATCGTAGTATCATTGACTGGTACGCCTATATTGAGCATGACGGCCAACATGTACTCTGTTGGGATCATACTCGTTTTGTTAATCATTCCTGTAAGGCAAATTGTTTTGCTGCTGGTTTCAATTTTGAAATTGCTGTTCAAGATATTTTTCCTAATGAGGAACTCACTAACGATTATGGCATTCTTAATCGCCAGTATGATTTTCCATGCGCCTGCGGTGCAGAAAATTGTCGCAAAATACTTAAAAGAAATGATATAAAAAAACTTTACCCTATCTGGGATAAAAAAGTACAAGAAGCATTCTCTTTCATCCCCTCCTTACCACAACCTTTGTGGAATTTAGTAAAAGAAAAAGAAGAGATGGCTACGGTACTCAAAAAACCTCCTTCTACCCTAAAATACTTTTACTCTACTGAAAAAATTTAATGAAAATGCAATCGCTACAAATAGAAAAAGGCAAAGAATGGTATCTATATGAAGGCAAAGAAGAGGAAATCTCTTGGTTATGGCATCAATTTGAAACGTTTGAAAAAAAGAAGCTCGCTTCCACTAAGGAACAACCAACTATTTATAAAAATTATTTCATTAAAAATGAACATGATTCAATCATAGCAGGCATCAAAAGCTGGGCTTTTTTTTCAAAAATTTTGTATATTGAAGGACTTTTTGTTAAGGAGAACTACCGACATCAAAGATTAGGTAGCATTTTACTCGATCGAGTGGAGAATGAATGTAAAGCAATTGGCGTTCAACTTGCTTTGACTTATGCTGATTTCAAAGCAAAAGATTTTTACGTTCAGCATAACTACGAAATTTTTAGTATTCTAGAGAACTGCCCTGCTCCTCATGCGTGTTATTTTCTAAAAAAAAATTTAAATTCTACCGAACAATCCCACGCTTACTAGAGACAATAAACTCTAGAAGTTTTTTGATCAGTCTTGAATCTGGATACTGTTGCTGAAGAACATCAACGGCCTGAGTGGTGTTCAATGATCCTCGGTAAATGATTTTATAAGCTTCGCGCAGATCGCGAATCTCAGAAACAGAAAAATGATGACGTTCCAGACCTACTTGGTTAATCCCTCGTACAACGGCAGGATTTCCATCAGCGATCATGAAACAGGGAACATCTTGCACAATCTTTGTGTACCCACCTACAATGGCATACTGGCCGATTCGGCAGAATTGATGAACTGCACTCAATCCTCCAATAACGGCATAATCTTCGACAATAACATGCCCCGCCAACGTTCCATTATTGGAAAAAATAACGTGATCCCCAACAATACAATCATGAGCAATATGAGCGTAGGCTAAAAAGTTCCCGTGATGGCCAATCACTGTTTTTTCATGAGGAGCCGTTGCTCGATTCACGGTCACAAATTCTCGAAAACAATTGTTATTACCAATTTCTAAAAAGGTTGGCTCTCCACGATACTTCAGATCTTGCGTCTGCTGACCAATTGATCCATAGGGATAAAATGTATTCTTAGAACCAATGTGAGAAGGCCCTTCAATAGTTACGTGATTATGAAGCGTACATTCATCCCCAAGAACCACCCCTGCTCCTATGACACAATAAGGACCAATTTTTGTTCCTTGTCCAATCTCAGCGCTAGGATGAATAATAGCGGTAGGGTGAATAGAGGCTATAGGCTGTAGGCTATAGGCTGTAGGTTGATTGATGCGCTGATTAAGATTTAAGGGATCGTCCTGATGATTCATTGGAGCACATTCTACAGATGGGATAATCGAATATTTACGATCATCATTACATAATGCCGTTGGCAGTTCGCAGTTCTGTAGGCGTTCAGCCCCCCCCTCCTTCGGAGGAAGGATCTGAATTAAATGGCCAGCCTGCGAAATCGTAGTATGAATGCGATGCATAGTTTTTACTGCTTCGCAGTAAGTTTAAGTGAAAAGTTTAAGTTTAAATGGATTCTACAGCCTTTAGCCTACAGTTCAGAGCTCACCTTTCTAAGGAGGAAAGTAAAGGGTAAAAAGTGTTACGCTTCTTCTAGGTTCTAAAATTCCGGCTGGATTGCAAGTGTGGCCAATTTTATCAACGTCATTTCATTTCGTAGAAATGAAATGACGTTGATAAGCACGGCTACTGAGAAATTAATCCAAAGAGGAGCACCCCCTCCGACACAACACTCCCATTGACAATACATTGGCAGCTTGCTCTTCCCATATTTTTTCGTGCACGCGTCAATTCAACATGGATGAAAAGGGTATCTCCAGGAAAAACGGGTTTTCTAAATTTGATCTCATCAGCACTCATAAAATAGCCTATTTTCCCTGAGTTTTCTGTTTTACGCATCATAATAATGCTTGCCACCTGCGCCATCGCTTCTACTTGAAGCACCCCTGGCATCACAGGATGACCGGGAAAATGACCCTGAAAATAAGGTTCATTAATACTCACCGATTTAACGCCTGTTGCCTTCATATCACCATCAAACTCCACAATACGATCAACCATGAGAAAAGGATAACGATGAGGAAGAACACGCATTACCTCATTAATATCCATGACGAGAGAAGAAGAAGTCACAGGACGAGGTGCCATGGCCAGTAATTCTGTATGACGTTTTACGATAGCACGAGCAAGTTCTGTATTCGGACCATGACCAGGCCGTATCGCAATAACATGTCCACTTAAAGGTCGCCCAATGAGGGCCAAATCACCAATAATATCAAGAATTTTGTGCCTCACAAATTCATCGGCAAAACGTAATGGCTCCTTACTCAAAACAGAATCACCACGCACGACTAAAGCATTCTCAAGACTTCCTCCCTTGATGAGGCCTTTTTCCATAAGATCCTTAACATCTTCATAGAAAACAAATGTCCGAGCAGGAGCAATTTCCTTCGCATAAATCTCAGGAGTTATCTCAAGAGACAGATACTGAGTGAAACGGCCATGAGGACCAGCTTGTGTGCAAGAAATACGGTAAGAAGAATCTGGAAAAAAGGTCATTACGGAACCATCCTTTGACTCAAAATAAAGCGGCTCGCTTGGTTCAAAAACAGATCGTGTCGCCTCGAGCTCAACAATACCAGCCTGTTGAATTAAGGTCACATAAGGCAAAGCGCTTCCATCCCCAATAGGAGGCTCATTGGCATCCATTTCAATTAAAGCATTATCAACTCCCATACCTGCTAAAGCAGAAAGAACATGTTCTACCGTATGAATTTTGACATTGCCTTCGATAAGCGTTGTAGAACGCTCCACCATTTTAACATGTTCTACTTTGGCATCCACTGTGGGTTCATCAGGAAGATCCATACGGCGAAACTTATACCCATGGCCTGCTGGTGCAGGATGAAGGGTCAGAGTAACATTACTACCCGTATGAAGAGAACTTCCTGTAAGACTTGCTGATTGAGCAAGCGTGCGCTGTTTGTCCATGAAAAGTGAGTACCAACGTCGCTCTTTCATTTCTACGAAATGAAAGAGCGACGTTGCTAAAAATGACGTTGTTGATATTTGTTGGGATTGATAGGTAGAGCCCGTCCTGAATCATCGGATCCTTTATTGGAGAGGGTTTGAAGTTGAATAATGAAAAATATAAATACTTTAAAACACCATTTTGTCGAAAATTAATTGATTATAGTGAGCAACTTTTTAAATTAATTGCCGCAGGCAAGAAAATAAACTCGTTACCCTTTACTCTTTACTCGTTACATGCCTGTAGCTAAGCCAGGTGCTAAGCAAAAATTAAAATCCATTTTCAAAATCGGTTCACTTCCGGACTCTAGGTAATCGCAAACCATATTACTTCGTGCAATATATTTCAATTACGAATTAATATTTTTTTGTAAACATTCAGTTAACTCATCTGTAGCATGTACTCTAATGACCCATCAGAATTCTTCTAACTCTGCCTAGGATAGCAGGTCTTCACTTCCATATTTTATCTTCCATCTCCTACCGCAGTAAGCGGCATCTCCAGCCTTTAGCCTATAGCCTTTATTCCGCCTGTTGGCCGAATATATACCTTTCTCGAATGAATTTTAGGAAATTTTACTAGTTCTTTTTAGCGCTAGCGGCGTTGTCATCGCTACTGTTACCTCGGTAGCAGAACGCTCTGACGCCTTGCTAGCCCCAAAAGTTCCTGCGTAAAAAAATCCTAAAATTCATCCGACAAAGATATAGTTACGAACTTTATGACCAGCACCAAAATTAACAATGTTTCTTCATTGCGTAGAAATGAAGAAACATTGTTGACAATCATTGATGAAACTCCTGACTTACTTATTATCAATAAACCCCCGTTTTTGCTTGTTCATCCCACAAAACCAGGAGGCCCTCTCACCCTTTGGGATAAACTCAAAGAACTCCTCGCCTACGAAATCACTACTGATGGACAAGTCTCTTTAATTAATCGCATCGACCGTGAAACCAGTGGCATCGTCCTGGTTGCTAAAAATCATGCAGCTGCACGCACCTGTGCAATGGCCATGGAACGAGGCGCTATTGCTAAAGAATATCTAGCTCTCGTCTACGGCTGGATTCAAGAAGATAACGGCACGATTGATGCTCCCTTACTTAGACTTGGTGACGTTGTTGCATCTAATGGAGTTCTTCCCAAACTCGCTTATGCTGATGAAGTGCAAGACGCTCACAGAGCGCAAAACTTGAGTGTACAGACGTCCTCGATGGTTCGAGCACCGGAGCAACGAAGCAATTCGTTAGCAGAAGTAGCGTTTCGAAAGAACTCCAAAATATGGCTTAAAAGAGGTATCCACCCCAACGGAGCACCGGCTCTCACTCATTTCCAAGTAGAACAGCGACTACTGCATCCCAAACATGGAGCTATTACCCTGGTGCGCTGTTTTCCTCGTACAGGCCGCACTCATCAAATACGTGTGCACCTAGCATCACTAGGACATCCCATCATTGGTGATAAAATTTATGGCCCTTCGGAAGACTACTACTTAGAATTTATCCAAACAGGCTGGACCCCTTTCCTAGCAGAAAAACTTTGGCTCCCTCGCCATGCCCTTCATGCCAACGTATTAGAACTCGTATATCAAGAAAAACAGTATCGTTGGGAATCACCTCCCCCCTCCGATCTACTTGAGTTTATAAAAGAGTGCTAAGAATAGTTGTCAGTTGTCGGTTGTCAGTTGGTTTTAGCTCGTCAATTAATTTAAAAATCATAACACTGGACTTTGGCCATT
>Ga0155638_1027_pt1 | contig 13576 bp, 13 predicted proteins | sample RifCSPhighO2_12_FD_107295 | JGI IMG/M metagenome (GOLD analysis project Ga0155638, IMG submission 107295) | Verrucomicrobia bacterium RIFCSPHIGHO2_12_FULL_41_10
TCGAACCAATGAAAATAAAAAAATCTATGTCATAAAAACAGTTGACAACAGGCGCGATCAGAGAACCTCTTTCGAAACCTATTTTCCGTGCCTGTGCCTCTGCCTGTGCCTGTGCCTGCCCTTTCCCGATTAATTGTTTCTTTGAGCCATTTTAGTAAGTATTGATACTATACGTATTAACAGCTCACGGCCCTTTGCATATCTTTGCTCATCCAACAATTGCAGTTTTCGGCAGACCTCCAAAATACCAGCGCATTCTGTCCCAGATCGTTTGGCCATGCGGTAAAATCGCATCTTCTCGTCTATTGCATATTCACCAGCTCCTTCCGCTATATTTAGAGGAATAGATAACGCAGCACGCTGCAGCTGATCGCTTAAATAACCTCTGCCGCGTGGCAGATGCTCTATGACAACATCGGACAATATCACAAATTCTATAGCAATGTGGTATGCGTCAAGCTTCTCATGATCAAAGACACCACTTCGTTCCTTCGCCAAAGTTCCTATCATTTCTTTCAACCTCCAGATTGTAAATCCCAGCAATCAAATTGAATCTCATTCCAAATCGTTTTCTTCTATTCCTATACCTGTCGCTCAATATCTTAAACCGTTTCAAGCAACCAATAACATTTTCATTTAATGCGCGTTCAGACGCAATATTCCGATTCATTCGCCTGTCAGTCTTGGTTAAAGGTCTTTTTGCGGATCGTTTTGTCGGCACTCGACTATTAGACTGTATTTTTTTTATGCCAACGTATCCAGTATCAACAATGCCACAAATGTCCTTGTTCCACCGCACGCGGCTATCTTTGAACAATCGAAAATCATGCTTTTTCCCATTACAGAAACTTGTGCACATAATTTTTTTGGATTTTTTGTCTACCACAACCTGACTCTTTAATGTGTGTCGTTTCTTCTTCCCAGAATAATAATGGCGCTGCCTGTTATTCCTATTCCTGATTCGTTTTTTATGCCGCTCTCTTTTTTTTGGGCCTTTCTATGGGTGTCTCTGCTGCATCAATTAAAATCATTTCCAGAGGAATATCCGTTTTCAATAGAACTTTCTTTCCTGGAAGTCTCAACTTTGGATCTTTAATCAATGTGTTTTCAACCCACTTGCAAGTTTTATAGCACGAACTCTCGCTTACGCCGTAACTTTGTCCTAGATGAAAATAAGTCCTGTACTCTCGTAAATATTCCAGTGCCATTAGCAGTCGATCCTCAATAACTAGACTTGAAGGTCTGCCCCCTTTTTCTATTTTTTTCACTGCGGTTATTTTAAGAATGTTGAGTATGTCTTGAAACACACTTTTAGATACTCCGATTAGCCGTCTGAATTTTCTGGAAGGTAAATTCTTAATGCGTTCGTATTTTTGCATAAGCAACCCTATTCAAATGGCGAACGAGTATGCCAAATCATTTTTTAATTTTCATCGAATTTGAATCGGGAAAGGGCAGGCACAGGCAGAGGCACGGGCACAGGCACGGGAAATAGGTTTCGAAAGAAGTCTATTAAGAAAACAGGGATGATACTTTTCATCGCTGTACGAAAAAAAAGCAGCGCTCCATCTGTCAGGATTAAAATAGCGCAATCTGCCTAAAGGTAATGAGTTACTATCTTCCACAGATTCTAAGTAACAAAATTGACCTTTGAAATTGCATCAACTTGAAGAGACAATTTGGCATAACAAGGATCTATTTTTGGATTGCCAAACGAATTTGTCGCTGGCAGCTTCCCCATGAGAGTCTGTCATAAGGTTCGCATGAACCGCTCTCGTCTGTTTTATCGGGCAAACTTTATAGGATACAATGCATGCCGGAAAAGACCTACAAACTTGAGCAATGAAACTTAGCGTACACACGGTCAAGAAGTAGTGTTTATTTAATGAAGTAATATCCTATCAAAAAACGCCTTTACGTATTCAGATTTTACATGATGACCCTCCAATGGAAAAGAGCTCGCTCCAAAATGGAGGATATGATTGTCGATATGAAACTCCACACAGTTGGGCCACGGGAGATTTTTGATTAACCAGATCTCATCATCAGTAAATCCATAGCTCTTGATCTGATTTGGCTGCCACGTATAAAACCCTGTACTCGCATACCCTAGAATTTTTTTGGCACAAACGGAGGGGTTATTTGCTAAGTAATGATAACTTTCAGAACCCGTATCATAGACTTTATTCTTGATTGCCGATACACTGAATCGGAGATCTCGCAGATTAGGTAATGTTTTGGGATTAAACGCAATAAACGGAACCCATAAATACTCCACGTTGTCTTCTTGGATCAGTCGATTAATGCCTACGATAGAATTGTTAGCTAATAAATGGTATAAATCCAGAGGGCGGATAGGAAAAGCATCTCCATCCAAGATCACAATGATATCATCATGATCATAGCCGTAATGGTCTAATGCATATTGAATCACGTGGGAGTGTCGAATACTGAAGCAAATACTGATATCTTCAAGAGAGGGTCTGGGGTAATTATGAAATTTTACGTGACTATAAATTTGAGGGTTATCCAGATAGGATTCGACTATGTTATTAATGGGGTTATCTTTATGCCATTCTGGATAGTAACGAATACATTGAATCCCATGTTTTTCACAGGTTTCACGGATGGCGATTTCAGCCGTTGGATCGGCTGCATCGTTAAAGACTAGAATTTCAAAATCATGTTCTAAAAACTGTTTGCACGCCCTGACTTGCAGTTCAATGAAATCGGGCTTGTTAAAATGGAAAGTAAGAATTCTTACTTTGCCTTCCAGTTGTAGCCCGCAACACATGACAAAAATCAACAAGAACCGTACCCTGTTCATCATTTTTTTCTCTCTAAGATTGTAAAGCCGTGGCAATTGATGTAGCGAGCAGCCAATTTCCATTCAGGGTGTCTCTGCAAAAAATTTTCCACCGCAAGCCAAAGCCCTCTCTTATTCTTGTCGATATAATCAGGGTATTCTGAGAAATCCCCATGATATTCCGAATCGTCTACACTCTCCCAAGGAGGACTGGTGTCATGCATAGCAATGTATTTACGAATCGAAGGGCTGAACTTTTCTAACTCATACGTGAGGTGGCTGTAAGTATGTAGTGAATCGATAAATAGAAAATCTGTCTCAGGAATGGCGACGTCCATATCATTGGCTTGGAGAAAAGTAAATTCAATTCCATGTGCACGAGCTAAACGTTGAGCTGCATTAAGAGTCTCAGAAGGTGGAGAGGAAATGTCAATCCCAATATAAGAACGATGTGAGGAAGGGCTTTCCGATAATCCTTGCAAAATGCCCCAACTTGAAACCATGTCTCTCATACCGATCTCAACAACGGAGGAAATTTCTTTAGATAACTGATGTAAAAAGGGGACATGCTCAGAAATATCTGACGGGGTGTTGCAAGCCTTTTCAAATCGGAAGAGCAGTTCATTTAAAGGTTCAGCTCTCGCATCACAGAAAAAAAAGATACCTAACGCTAAGAAAACCACTGCTCCATTTTTCATAAATATTCTTCTGTGATAGAAGTTGAGCGTATCCAACAAGGTAGATTTTATTCAATATTTTTCTGATTGATTTTTTTTGCCAAAGAATGCCATATCTCTTGTTTTTAACAGGGATGAAACAATGACTAGATATTTACAATTGCTCTTTACATTGACGATCTTGACTCAATCCGTTTCCGCGAGAGAAATAAGGGATTTAAATGAAGTATACCAAGAGATTACTGATCGACAGTTGACCATGGTGACTAGAGAAAGATTCGACACAATCGATATTATAGCGGCATACATCGAGAAGCACCAAATTCCTGGTGATATCATAGAATGTGGTTGCTGGCGAGGAGGGATGAGTATTTATTTGGCTTATTCCTTTCCCGATAAACAGTGTTGGGTAAGTGATTCTTTTCAAGGGTTTGAAACACTTGATCAATGCAAATACGATCCACGAGGGATTTTAAATGAAAGGCATCATAGTGGTAATTGGATCGTTCCAGAGCTTGTAGTCAGGCAGAGTTTTTCCGATATGAGTTTAACAGAGGCATGTGGGGTGAAGTTTTTGCCAGGGTGGGTGAATGACACCACAGATCCGCGCATCTGCCCTGTTAAAGAACTGGCTGTGCTGAGAATAGATGTAGATGCTTATTCTGCCACGCTTGTGGTGCTTGAAAACCTTTATGATAAGGTGGTTCCTGGAGGTTTTATCATTTTTGATGACTCTGGGTTATATGAAACAGTAGCTGCCATGGAGGAATTTGAAAGAAAGCGAGGGGTTCCAATCATTTCAAAATTAATGGATCCTCATGGAAAACACGTTGGTAAAATCACAGGCCAACATGGTTTATATCTGCAAAAATAGATTTCGGTGGGATCAATCATTTTATAAGTAACCAAAAACAAAAGGCTTCAACTCTTGAAATTGAAGCCTTAGAAAAAGGATTTATCAGTTTTCCTTTTTTGAATTTGGTATTTCAGAACTTGCAACTGAGAGACATAAATCTCTCAGTACAAGTGACTGAGCCGTTTAAAACGATGGTGGACTACAAAGAGTGTCCAACCAATTGGAGGTGGAGAGAATTGAACTCTCGTCCTTGGCAAACGCCTCATTGGTGACTACATGCTTAGTGCCTTTTTATATAAGTTGCCCTTGCCGGAAGGCGCTCCGCTAGGGGGCAACTCAATTGCTTAAATCTCGGACTCCTGCCTAAACAATTGAGAAATGCAGGGTCCATACCAAGATGTATGACGGTGGAATTCTAAAACTCTTGGTCTGATTTCAGGCCACCGGAACGATGCAGCGGTTAAGCTGCAGCGAGCATCTCACACTCGTTAGAGTCTGCGATTATTGTTTTCATCGGATTTTTTAGGAGGCCAACCGATGATCCTCCGCATGCCACCCACGCCTTGTTCCCAAGTCGAAACCTTGACACCCCCGCAGAATTCTCAAGTGTACGTTGAATCCTCTGCGGGAGAGTTAAGAAGCGATGGATTTATGTTTCTTATTATAACGCATTTGAGATTTTTGTGGCAACCCCCTCTCTCTTAAGGTATAATGGGCCTATTTTTGACTTTGGAGAACTATGTTTCAATTCGATCCAGAAGAGAGCTTTCCTAAGCGTGAAGAGAGAATATTGCGTTTTTGGGAGGAGGGGAAGGTATTTGAAGAGTCGGTGCAAAGAAGGAGAGAAAGGCCCTTTTTTTCGACGTATGATGGACCCCCCTTTGCTACGGGATTGCCACATTATGGCCATATTTTGGCAGGGACGATCAAAGATGTGGTAGCAAGGTTTTGGACCATGCAAGGGTTCTATGTGCCGCGGGTATTTGGGTGGGATTGCCATGGATTGCCTGTTGAAAATGAGATTGAGAAGGGGAAAGAGCTCTCTGGAGCAGCTGCCATTGAAGAGTTTGGGATTGCGAAGTTCAATGAGGAGTGCCGCAGCGTTGTGTTGCGCTACACAAGTGATTGGAAGAGGACTGTTGCGCGGATGGGGAGGTGGATCGATATCGATCACGCCTATCGGACGATGGACCCCGATTACATGGAAGGCGTTTGGTGGGTTTTATCTGAGCTTTATAGACAAGGTCTTGTTTATGAGGGATTCAAGGTGATGCCTTTTTCGACGAAGTTGGGAACGCCCCTTTCTAACTTTGAGGCGAATTTAAACTACAAAGATGTCGATGACCCTTCTGCAACTGTTGCTTTTGCATGCTTAGATGAGCCAAATACGTATTTCTTAGCTTGGACGACAACTCCTTGGACCCTTCCTTCGAATTTAGGGTTAATGGTGGGAGGAGAGATCGACTATTGCAAAGTGTTAGATCCTGAGACAAACAAGCAGTACATTTTAGCTGCAGGTAGAGTGGAAAGTGTCTTTAAAAGACCTGTAGAAGAATTAGCGCGTTTTAAAGGGACGAAACTTGAAGGGAAAAGATATCAGCCGCTATTTCCCTATTTTGCAGATCAGGAAGGGGCATTCTCTGTGATTGTGGAGCCTGCTGTAAGTGTTGAAGAGGGGACAGGGATTGTCCATGCAGCGCCTGCTTTTGGAGAGCTTGATTTCTATGCGTGCAGACGAGAGGGAATTGAACTTGTTTGCCCTGTTGATCAGAATGGGAGGTTTACGAAAGAGGTTCCTCCGCTCGCTGGAAAATTTGTGAAAGATTGCGATAAGGAGATCCTTCGAGAATTAAAGGGGCGTGGACTTCTTTTCCATCAAGCGACGATTCGCCATAGATATCCTTTTTGCTGGCGCTCAGATACGCCGCTGATTTACAAAGCGGTGAGCACTTGGTTTGTCGCTGTGGAAAAGATCAAAGAGAGAGTGTTAGCAGCAAATGAGAAAATTCATTGGGTTCCTGAGCATATCAAAGAGGGGCGGTTTGGAAAGTGGCTGCAAAACGCAAGAGATTGGGCGATTAGCCGCAATCGCTATTGGGGAACGCCGATCCCTATTTGGCGAGGTGACTTAGGCGATCTTGTGGTTATTGGGAGTGTTAAAGAACTTGAAGAATTGACTGGGAAGAAAGTGACCGATCTTCATCGCCATTTGATCGATGATCTCACCTTTGTGAAAGATGGGCAGAAGTTTAAAAGGGTCTCTGAAGTATTTGATTGCTGGTTTGAGTCGGGGTCGATGCCTTATGCAACGTGCCATTATCCATTTGAGAATAGAGATCTTTTTCAGGCAAGTTTCCCTGCTGATTATATTGCAGAAGGGCTAGATCAGACGCGCGGATGGTTTTATACGTTGACCGTTTTGGCAGCAGCTCTATTTGATAAGCCGGCGATGAAGCATGTGATTGTAAATGGGCTTGTGCTTGCTGAAGATGGAAATAAGATGTCTAAGCGGCTCAAAAATTATCCAGATCCACATGACGTGTTTGATCGCCATGGGGCAGATGCTTTGCGCCTTTATTTACTAGATAGCCCAGTTGTAGAAGCGGAGGATTTGCGCTTTTCAGAAAGAGGGGTTGAGCATGTATTAAGGCAAGTGCTCATTCCGATGTGGAACTCTTATGTATTTTTAGCTACCTATGCATCGATTTACAAATGGGCTCTAAAAAAAGAGGAGCCTATTTTGTTGATTGATCGCTGGATCCTCTCCTTGGTGCAAAAGTTAGTTTTTGAGACGCAAGAGGCGATGCAGCGCTATGAGTTAAAGGCAGCTGTTCACCCGATTGCATCTTTTATCGATCAACTCACTAATTGGTATATCCGCAGGTGCCGCTCAAGGTTTTGGGCTGATGCTGATACTCCCGATAGAAGGCAGGCGTTTTCTACTCTTTACCAGGTGCTTTTGGAGCTTGTGAAAGTAGCAGCGCCATTTATCCCTTTCATTAGCGAAGCGATTTATCAAGGGTTGAAAGGGGAGGGGATGCTAGATTCGGTACACTTCCTCGATGCGGCAGTTTACGATGAGAAAAAAAGAGATCTCACCTTGGAAAAAGAGGTGGAGATGGCTCAAGGAGCGGTCAGTCTTGGGCACGCTCTTCGCAAAGAGCATCGCGTTAAAGTGAGGCAGCCCCTTGCAAAAGCGCTTCTCATCACATCGAATGGGGAGCTTTTTTCCGCGCTGCAGAAACAAAAAGAGCTCATTGCAGAGGAGCTCAATGTGAAAGAGATTGCGTTCTATTCTGATGAAGAGGCTTTTGTTCAACTTTCGGCTAAACCCAACTTCCCTATTTTAGGAAAAAAACTGGGGAAAAAGATGGGCGAGGCGCAAGCTGCAATTGCAAAACTTTCACGCAAAGAGCTGCAAAATCTTTTGGCAGGGACTTTTATCCCTGTTCAGATAGGTGATGAGAGCTATACGCTAGAGCCTGCGGATGTTCAGATTGAGCGAAAAGTGAAAGAGGGCCTTGCGGCATTCAATCACAAAGAATTAACAGTTGTTCTTGATCTTGCAATTGATGAGGCACTTGCTACAGAGGGCCTTGCTCGCGAGATTGTCAACAAGCTCAATACGATGAGACGAGAGCAAGGATTTCAAGTGACCGACCGGATTCAGATTGTGATGCAGACAAGCGACCTTGTGAAGAGCTGTTTTCAAAAGTATCAAGATTACATCATGGGAGAAGTGCTGGGAACTAAAGTTGAATTTGCGCCGTGTGTTGGGACTGAGTGGGATTTGAACGGCGAGATAGCGATCATTCAGATTTGTCGTTAAGTAGCTAAAGTAGAATGCTTTGAGAGTCTATGTATCCTTAGTGCGCTGTTTTTTGCAAAACCGTGCATTAGCAATACACGGTTTTGTGATATAATGTAAGAAAAGAGGAGGGTGCATGGATAGAGAAGTTCTTAAGCAGATCATCATGGATCAATTGCAATATCGATCCCCGAAGAAGTTATATCGTCGCACGCTGAGTGAAAGGGTTCAGCGCTTTGCAAATGACCCCAATATCATTATTCTCAGCGGAATCCGAAGATCTGGAAAATCGACTATCCAGCGTATATTGCAATCAGAATCGGTTACGACAACTGCCCAAGCAGATTACTACTTTAATTTCGATGATGAGCGGCTTGTGCAATTCCAAGTAAATGACTTTCAGATATTGCTGGAGGTGTTCATCGAGTTATTCGGGAATCAGTCTACGTTTTACTTTGACGAAATCCAAAATATCGAAGGTTGGGAGCGCTTTGTCCGAAGGCTGTATGAGCAAGGGAAAAAGGTCTATATTACAGGATCAAATGCAAGACTTTTAAGCAAGGAATTAGGGACGCATTTAACAGGTAGGTACATTCAATTGGAGGTGTTTCCGCTCTCTTTTTTTGAAATTGTACGTCATCAGTATCCAGAAGTGCTTTCTAAAAAAGCTCTATCGACAACAGATGTTGGTATGATCTTGCACCATTTTTCTAGTTATTTAAAAACTGGTGGAATTCCAGAATATGTTGAGTTTGAAAAAACAGAATATCTGAAGGACTTGTTGGAGGGGATTCTCTATCGAGATATTATTGTTCGTTACAAGATTCAGGATGAAAAAGCATTACGAGAGACAGTCTATTATTTAGCAAGCAATATTGGAAAAGAGTTTAGCTATACAAATTTAGCTAAAACTGTTGGTGTGGGAAGTCCACATACTATCGCAAATTATTGCGATTATTTAGAGCAGTGTTATCTTTGTTTTTTTATCTGCCGTTATAGTCACTCACTCCAAAAGCAAATTCAATCGAATAAAAAATGTTATATGATTGATCTTGCTCTCATTCGAACGGTGGGATTTCGTGTAAGTGAAGATAGGGGGCGTCTCCTGGAGAATGTGGTATTTCTTCATCTAAGAATGCAGACGGAAGAAATCTACTTTCATAAAGAGAAGAAAGAATGTGATTTTCTTGTGAGAAAAGGGAATCGGATTGTTCATGCAATCCAAGTAACGATGAGTCTTTTGAGTCCTGAGGTAAAAAAACGGGAGATCGAAGGATTGATGGAAGCGATGAGAGCCTATGGTTTACAAGAAGGGATGATTCTTACGGAAAATGAACAGGATATAATCGAAATGGAAGAGGGCCGCATTTTAGTAATGCCGATTTGGAAATGGCTCCTATCTTAAGCCTTAAGAAGGCCAAGATGTAAAAAAGATTCTTTGAGATTTTGATTTTCCGCTTTGTCGAAAGCGCCGCTTGAGGAGAGCCAGGAGACGTAGTCTTTGGGGATGTCGCTTAACGGTTTTCCTGCATACTTGCCGAAGGGCATGCGCATCGGTTTCCCTTTTTCATCGAGAAGTTGGTGGATTTGTTCCCACGATAGATCGTCGATCATTTGGCGGAAGACTTCATGGAGGACAAAGCAGTCGTCTAAAGCGCGGTGTGCTTGATTTGCAGAGACGCCAAAGGTTTCGCGTAAGAATTGGAGTGCATGTTTGGGAAGATCGGGTCTATATTTGCGAGACCATTTGAGTGTGTCGATATAGTCCCAAGTGGGGAGCATGAGGCCCGCTCTTTTTCCTTCAGCTTCTAAAAAGAGGCGATCGAAAGTGTCGTTGTTATGGGCGATAAGAATGATGTCGGGTGTGCAGAACTGAACAAAAGATTGAAGCGCTTCTTCGATAGGAGGGGCCTCTTTGACCATCTCATCGGTGATCCCAGAAATGGCAGTTGCTTCGGGCGGGATGGGGCAGCCGGGGTTGATGAACGTGCAAAAGGTCCGATTCTCTTCGGGGTCATAGGCGGCAAGTTCGACAATCCGATCCTTGCCAGGACGGGTCCCTGTCGTTTCTGTGTCGTAGTAGATCCCTTTTCTTTTTGCCATAAGAAGTTGTATCATCGGAGAAAACCACAATTTTCTGCAATTTTTTGAATAAAAGGATAAAAATATGTCTCGATGGCTTTGGCTTTTGCTCCTCCCTTTAGCTGGCTGTTTTCAGATCTACAACAATGGAGATGACGACGGAGAGCTACATACGGTCCCTGTCACAAATAATCCCCATGTCATCCCGAGCCACGGCTCCGGTCTTCCCATGATGGGCGGAAAGGGATGAATCAATAATTCCCATCAAAAATTTTTCGCACTGTATGATACAGAGATTTTCCAGAAACTTTTTCGCATAGTCTGTCCCTGTTGTACCAAAGCCCCTCATGCTTCTGAGAAAATGCGGTCTGTATGAAGATGTATACGCAGAGGCAAAGCAAGAATTGAGGCGCTGAGTACGCAGAGGAAGGCTTCAAGTAATGTTTCTACGAATGAAAGTCGCATGCCATGCACCTTTCGCCGAAGGCGATGAAGGCAATAAAAAAAATCTCTCTGAAATAAAGAAAAAGCAAATTAGAGATGCACAAGGGGATTTTTAATTCGCTTTTTCTTTATTTCAGAGAGATTTTTTTTATTGCCTGTATTGCGCTCCGCGCAAAAGGCGCATTGGCTTGGAGTTTATGATTTAAACAGGTATAATCTAAATCTTTTCCTCTGCGTACTCAGCGCCTCAATTCTTGCTTTGCCTCTCTCGTATACATTTAATTAAAGCCCTTTATAGGAGAAAAACCGCACTTTTCTCTCAACTTTTGAGAAAAAATCTCTATGTTGTTCATTTTGAATAACATTTTTTTACGGGAGCACCTGGGGATGAATTTCCTCCTTTGACAAGAGGGCCCAATTTCCAGTATCCTTGGATGCTTATTGCCTATGGAAAAAAAGATTTACCATTTCTTCCCGACTGACCAAAAAGGGGTGATTGCTAGATTAGGTCCGAAGCGTTTGAAAGAGTGCCTTCGGCAGATGTTCTTGATCCGCCATTTCGAGATCCGCGGGGAAGCTGCCTATCAGCAGGGGAAGGTGGGGGGGTTTTACCACTCCTACATGGGGCAGGAGGCAATTCAAACCGCTTGTGTGGCTGTTGCTGGAAAAGATCACTGGTTTACTACGACCTATCGATGTCACGCTTTAGCTCTTCTTTTGCAAGATTCCCCCGAGACGATGATGGCCGAACTTTATGGGAAAACGACGGGGATTGCGAAAGGGCGCGGCGGCTCTATGCATATGTATTCAGATCGACTGCTGGGGGGGCTTGCAATTGTGGGGGGACACGTTCCCATTGCAACGGGAGCTGCTTTCACAATCCGTTATTTAAAAGAGAAGGGGAAAGCCTCTTTTTGCTTTTTAGGGGAGGGGGCTGTTGTACAGGGAGCAGTTCACGAATCACTCAATATGGCCTCTCTTTGGAATCTTCCCGGGATCTACGTCATTGAGAATAATCAGTGGGGGATGGGGACAAGTGTAGAAAGGGCTGTCGCTGTCAAGCCGATCGCGGAAAATTATGCCAAAGCGTACGGGATCTCTTCTTACACAATGGATGGGCTGGACTTTTTTAACTGCTGCTCTACTTTTGAAGCGGCGCTGAAGGAGTGCGTGACGCATTCTCGACCGGTGCTGATGGAAGCTGTGACAGAGAGATTTAAAGGGCACTCGATTTCTGATCCGGGACTCTATCGGACAAAAGATGCACTGAAAGAGATTGAGACAAAAGATCCTTTGATTCTCATGAAAAAAACATTGATTGCAGAGGGGATTATCACTGAAGAAGAGGTTTCTGCAATGGACTTAGAAGAAAAAGAGAGAGTGCTGAAGGCGATGGAATTTGCAGAGCAAAGCCCATTGCCAGATGTGAGTGAGCTTGAGCTAGGCGTTTTTGCTCCAGAGGAGGAGCCCCATGCAAGTTGTTGAGGTTCGTGAGGCGTTAAGGCAGGCAATTGATGAAGAGATGACTCGCGATTCTAAAGTCTTCATCTTAGGAGAAGAAGTTGCTGAGTATAATGGCGCCTATAAAGTGACGAAGGGGATGCTTGCCAAATGGGGTCCTGAGCGGGTGATTGATACCCCGATCTCTGAAAATGGGTTTGCAGGGCTTGCTATTGGTGCAGCTCAAACGGGTCTAAAGCCGATTGTTGAGTTCATGAGCTGGAATTTTTCTTTTGTCGCAGCTGATCAGCTTATCTCCAATGCGTGCAAGGCGTACTACATGTCTGGCGGGCGCTTTTCGGTTCCAGTTGTCTTTCGGGGTCCTAATGGGGCAGCTGCTCAAGTTTCTTGTCAACACTCCCATTGCGTAGAGGCGATCTACGGAAATCTCCCAGGTTTCATCATCATCGCCCCAGGAAATGCCTACGATGCAAAAGGGTTACTGAAATCGGCGATCCGCTCGAATAATCCTGTCATCTTCTTAGAAAATGAACTCGATTATGGCGAAAAGATGGAGATCCCAACTGAAGAATATCTTGTGCCGATCGGGAAGGGAAAGATCATCCGCGAGGGGAGTGATGTGACGTTAGTGAGCTACTCTCGGATGCTCAAATTTTGCAAGCAAGCAGCAGATGAGATGGCAAAAAAAGGTGTATCTGTTGAGATCATCGATCTTCGGACGATCAAGCCCCTCGATATCGAGTTGATCAAAGAGTCTGTTCGAAAGACCCACCGCGCAGTCTTAGTAGAAGAGGGACATATTTTTGCTGGGATTTCTGCGGAAGTGGGATTTCAGATTCAGGAGAGCTGTTTTGATGATCTCGATGCACCTCTTCTTCGGGTGTGTCAGAGGGAAACGCCGATGCCTTATTCGAAAGGGTTGGAAAGAGAGACTCTCCCCACGCCTGCCCGCATCATAGCAACTCTAGAAGAAGTACTTCGCTAAAAGGTTGAACAAGGATTTTTTCTATGCCCTTTGTTGTCACAATGCCAAAACTTTCTCCGACGATGGAAGAGGGAGTCATTGCGAAATGGCATAAAAAAGAGGGAGATCTTGTAAAAGATGGAGATCTTCTTATTGAAGTTGCTACTGACAAGGCAACTGTTGAATACAACGCGCTTGATGGGGGGTTCTTAAGAAAGATCATTGTCCCAGAAGGGGGAAAAGCTGCAATCAACGAACCTGTTGCTGTTTTTTCTGTAACTTCTGATGAAGAAATTGGGCCCTATTTAGCGCAGCTTTCTTCAAAAAAAGAGGAGACAAAAGCGGCACCTCTTCCTTCAACTCTAACGGTAACCATCTCTGAAGAATCAAAAGGGCTCTCTACTGAGAGAGTGAAGGCCTCTCCTTTAGCAAAAAAACTGGCTAAGCAACAAGGGATCGATCTGACAAAAATTCAAGG
>Ga0155638_1018_pt2 | contig 13506 bp, 14 predicted proteins | sample RifCSPhighO2_12_FD_107295 | JGI IMG/M metagenome (GOLD analysis project Ga0155638, IMG submission 107295) | Verrucomicrobia bacterium RIFCSPHIGHO2_12_FULL_41_10
AGTGACGTTGGTAGTTACAAGAAACTTAGAAAATAACAACATCGCTAGTTAGCATGGACTTTTCAGCAAAAGCGAGAAAGTTAACTATCAACTGCGAACTGCGAACTAACTATTCAGCCGACAGGCTAAATAGCCTCCTCCGCTTTCTTTGCTATCGCATCGGCTTCTTTCTGCGCTGCTTGTCCTGCTTGGCACAAACGAGTATATTCTCTCGAGTTCTGAGACCTTAGCTTGCGCTGATTCCTTCCGCTGATCTACCGCTCTTTGCAATGCTTCTGCAGCCTCTTGACAACCTGCTACTGCCTCTTGATAACCTGCTGCAAGCGCCTCTTTCCCTGCCTCTTGCATTTCTATCATTCGTCCTTGGTCACATGCTATTTTTTCGAAGGATACGCCTGCACTCTGATGGGTAAGACCCTCATACCCTTTTCCTGCAGCAAAGGTCTGTGCTGCTAGTCGCCACTGATCTGCCGCTCTTTGGGACGTTGTTGCAGCCTCTCGATAACCTCCTGCGAGCGCTGCTTTTCCTACTTCTTGAGCTTCAATTGCTTTTACTTTGTAGGCTTTTACGGCTTGGAAAGACTCGCCTACCGAAAGCCAACTATACGACTCATTCCCTTTTATTTTAGCAGAAGCTCTTGCCAATGCTTGCTTTGTTTCTTCTATTTGACCAGTCACTCTTGCTATTGTTTCTCTAGCCTCTGCTGAAATCACTGAAATATCTACCACAGTTTGATCAGATCCTTCCATCCCTGTCCCTTGTTTTTGTTTCGTAGCTATTAGAAAAACAGGCTGAACAGAGGTTATAGGCTGTAAACTGCAGGCTATAGGTGAAATTAAGGGCCCTCTCATCCTTGATATAAGGAAGCTCGAAGGAGCAATACCTGCGAAATAATTATCAAATCTTGATTGATTTCCCCAACGATTAGTTGATCCTCTGGCACATTCTACTGATGGAGAATTCTCTTCAGCCACTGCATCGGTGTCGATTTTTCCAGAACCCGTTACACTTGATGAACTGTTTCCAACCGGAGAGCGTGAGGCTGAGGTTGTGCCTACAGACGTTTGGGCTGAAGTGGCTTTTTTCCCAAAAACGCCCAACCCTTCTCCCAAAACTCCTGCTCCTTCTTCAAGCGTTGTAGGATCCATCATCAAGTAACAATCAAGGTCATCACCTTGATTGTTACAGTTCGTAGTAGTTCTAACTTCTTGGTCAACTTGAAAAGAAAAATCCACCAATGGTAGTTTTGTTGTCTTCAATCCTGCAACCTGATTATTGTAGTTCGTAGTACTAATATTACCGAGAAGGACGTTAGAACTTGCTGAAACAGCAAGAAGGAAAGTTGATATAATGTATTTCATAGGATTAACGCATTCAGTCCTCGCTACGCAACGACTGAAGTAAAGGTAACAGTTTAATTTAGTATGTTTACTAATCAATCAAGTTCACCGCTAAGTTTCTTTTTTTTGTGTTTCTTTGTGTTCTTTTGTGGCTATTCCTTCTGCCTATTACGGTGACGTTGGTACAAAAATGCTTCAGTTCAGTTTGAGCTCACGGAAACTAAACGTTTATAAAATGGCAATGTTGTTACCTCCACTCGGAAACGTCGACCTCTCACTTCAATTTCTAAAATAGCGCCTGGTTCTGTAAATTCTATGGGAAGGTAGGCCATCGCAATTCCCTCACTAAGGCTTGGAGACAGAACGCCGCTCGTTGTTTCCCCAAGAAGTCTTTCTCCTGAGTAGATAGAATAATGAGAACGGAGTGGCGGACCTACTTCAATGAGCTTGAGTGGGGTTAAACGTTCCTTTATTCCTTCCTTACGTTGTTGCTCAAGAACGGATCGACCAATAAAATCTCCTTTGAGAGGATCATCTAAAGAAACAAATTTTTCGAGCCCTGCTTCGAGTGGAGTTCGTGTCATCGAAAGGTCTGATCCATTGAGAGGATATCCCATTTCAAGACGCAAGGTATCACGAGCTCCAAGGCCACATGGTTTAGCTCCTACGAGTACTAATTTTCTCCAGACAAGAAGACCATCTGTATTACTCAGAAAAACTTCAAATCCATCTTCTCCGGTGTAACCAGTACGCGCAACTAAACCGCCAGGATAATTTGGAATCACGGCAATACCATTGCGCTTGGGAAGTATTACCTCGGGAAGTACCTCCCTAAGCAATGCCTCAGCACGTGGTCCTTGAAGTGCAAAGGCAGCATAGTTGTCACTCCTATCTTCGAGAATAACACTTCCATCATGAGGCAGGTGCGCCATCAACCAAGTCAGATCTTCAGTTCGACGTCCAGCATTGATCACCAAAAAAAACTCTTGCTCTCCTGTCCGATAGATAATCAAATCATCGATAACACCTCCTTGCTCATTAAGAAGCATGGTATACTGTCCCCTAGTAACGGCGAGTTTTCCAAGACGATTAACAAGCAACCCCTCAAGCCACAAAGCAGCTCCTTCTCCAGAAACGAAAACTTCTCCCATGTGAGAAACATCAAAAATACCCACCGATGTTCGTACCGCCTGATGCTCTTCCTTAATACCACTATACTGTACCGGCATAAGCCATCCTGAAAAATCAACCATGCGCGCTCCGGCTTCAAGGTGTGCTGGTTCTAACGGGGAATGCATTGTGTGTTTTAAAGGTGATTGCATCTTTTTAAGAAGGATTAGTTAGAGTTTGAAAGCTTGATGAGTTTCAGACGAAGTAAAGGGTAACGAGTTTATTTTCTTGCCTACGGCAATTGAGTTTAAAAAATTGCTTAGTATAACCAATCGATTTTCGATAAAATAGTTTTTTGGTAAATATTCGGCCAACCCAGTTAGGAAAATGGGGTCAGGGTCTCGAATCTTAACCAATGGAAATTTCTATTTTTAGAGTTATCTGGGTGTGCAAACTTTTCAGGATTGGATATGATAGTACCATTTTTTGGTCAAGATTACGAACCCTGACCCCAATTTTCCTATGCCTCCTCAGTCGCTGTAGCAAAGGATTTCAGCATATTTAGAAAAATTTTACTGACTGAATTAACCGAATATTTACATTTTTTATAACTACCCATCATTGCTTAAGCAATGATTGGTAGTTATGAAAAATTCAGATAAGTGTACGACTGCAAGGTCTGTTCATAGTCTTTAAGAAGCCTCATACCTTCATTAGGCTTCAAGCGATCGCTCTTAATAGCAGTGTCAAGTTGAGCTTTGATACGACGCACCATCTCTTTGATATCCCATTGAGTATGGGCAAGAACACTTCCCACGCTAGTTCCTGGAATCACTTCTTCAACGTAATAACCATCATCTTCATCCTCATCAAGGAAGACATGCATTTCATTGACGCGACCAAAGAGATTATGAAGGTCTCCCATAATATCTTGATAAGCTCCTGTAAGAAAAAACCCTAAATAGTAAGGTTGATTAGGACAAAAACGATGCAGTGGCAGAGTCTCTTTCACATCGTGCAAGTCGATAAACTTTGCAATCTTACCATCCGAATCACAGGTAATATCAACTAAAGTTCCATGACGATCGGCCTTTTCATTAAGACGATGAATGGGCATAATAGGAAAAAGTTGGCCAAGGGCCCAATGATCGATAATCGACTGAAAAACAGAAAAGTTGCACATATACTGATCTGCCAGTAAAATCTCCAAATCTTTTACTTCTTCAGGAATATATTTTACTCCTTTGTAAAGCTGCACTACTTGAGCTGCAATCTGCCAGTAAAGAGTATCGATCTTTGCTTTAGCTCGAAGATCAAAAAGACCAAGTTCAAACATTGATTGTGCTTGATCGCGAATTTGCTGAGCATCATGAAGATTCTCTTGACGTCTTTTTTTACTTAAACCAGAACGAATCTCGAGCATATCACTCACGAGTTTATGATCGCTTGAATCTCCCTGAACCAAAACAGAAGCATGATCTTTTTCAATAGCTCCAAAAGCTTCCACAATAAGGACCGAATGAGGTGCTGTAATATAACGACCACTCTCACTCACAATAATAGGATGCGGGACCTTCTCCGCATCGCAAATCTCCATAATGTTATAGACAATGGCTCTTGTATATTCATGAACGGAATAATTTGTGGAGCTATCAAAAGAGGTACTTGACCCATCATAATCGATACCCAACCCACCTCCTACATCAAGATACTCCAACGGATGTCCCATCTGATAGAGCTTGGCATAGAAACGTGTTGCTTCACAAGTTGCTCGATTAATCGTACTAATATCAGGCACCTGCGACCCTACATGATAATGCAGCATCTTAAGCGCCTCAGGAATTCCTGCAGCATGCAGAATATCGCTCATCGTTACAAGCTCCGCAGTATCCAGTCCAAACTTTGCATTTTCACCACCACTAGTAGCCCACTTACCTGCCCCTTTTGAAAGAAGGCGTACACGAGCTCCAATAAGAGGCGTAATACCCATCTGCTGACCAACCGCAAGAATCTGATGTAGCTCTTCGATCTTCTCCACTACAAGAATAACCTTTTTCCCTAGTTTCAAGCCAAGTAAAGCAGCTCTAATTAATTCAGAATCTTTATATCCATTCCCAACAATTAAACTTTCAGGATCCTCATGAACTGAAAGCGCGGCCATCATTTCAGGCTTGCTGCCAGCTTCTAAGCCAAAGTGATATTTCTTGCCTGCATCAACAATCTCTTCAACAACTTCATGAAGTTGGTTGACTTTAATTGGAAATACTCCGCGATAAACATTCTTATAGGCCGCTTCCTCCATTGAACATTGGAATGATTCATTGAGTCGCCTCACACGATCTCGCAAGAGATCTTGGAAACGAATTAAAAGAGGAAAACGAAGGCCTCTTCCTTTCCCCTCATTAACAAGTTCCATCAAATCAATGGACTTATCAGCCTCGCGTGTTGGAAGAATAGCAACATGCCCTTGTTTATTAATGGTAGCATAACCTTCCGACCATCTACTGATGTTGTAAGAGGCAATGGGATCAGAGAGAGGATCGATAACTTCAGACATTGAATATGAATAATTGCCCATCTTCTTCTAAAAAAGAAGAGGACCAATTGTTTAAGAGTTTAGAGGTTTAGTAACTACCAAACTACGATTGGTAGTATTAAAAGGTTGAAGTTTACTTTCAGACAAGCTCTAGCGCTGCATGCATGCTGCGATAAATCCTTTAAACAATGCATGAGGCATATTCGGTTTACTCTGAAATTCAGGATGAAATTGAACAGCTAAAAACCAAGGATGATTCGGAATCTCTACCATCTCAACCAAAGATCCATCGAGAGAAGTTCCCGAAACAACAAGCCCTGCAGCCTCCATCTGTTCACGATAAGCAACATTAAACTCAAAGCGATGACGATGACGTTCAGCAATTTCAGTGCGACCATAGACTCTATGAGCTAAAGAGCCTGGCTTTAATAGAGCAGGCCAAGTCCCAAGTCGCATGGAGCCACCTTTATCAGAAATTTCTTTCTGTTCCTCAAGAAGACAAATCACAGGATGAGGTGTTTGAGGATCAAATTCGGTGCTATTACTTTTTGCAAGTCCACAAACATTACGGGCAAACTCAATGGTTGCAATCTGCATACCAAGACAAAGTCCAAGATAAGGCACCTCATGCTCCCTAGCATAACGTGTTGCCGCAATTTTCCCTTCAGTACCACGATCTCCAAATCCTCCAGGAACTAAAATACCATCTACCTTAGAAAGATATTTCTCAGCCCCTTCCCTCTCGATATCTTCAGCATCAACTACCACAAGCTCTATACCGCAATCATTTGCGCCTCCTGCATGCGTTAACGATTCATAAATACTTTTATAAGCATCTTGCAACTCATATTTACTAATAATAGCAACCCTTACGCGATGACTTGGATGAACAATACTCTTGACAAGCTTTCGCCACTCCAGCATGTCTGCAGGCTCTGTTTGAATACCAAAAAGACGACAAACTTTTTCATCCAATCCTTCTTGTTGTAACATCAGTGGAAATTCATAGATAGAATGTTCCACATCACGTGCCTCAATTACTCCATCAAGGGGAACATTGCAATAGAGAGAAAGTTTCTCCCTTACCTCTCGATCTAAAGGATGCTCTGTACGACAAAGAAGCACTTGAGGCTGCAAACCAATCTCACGCAACTTAGCCACACTCTGTTGTGTTGGCTTGGTCTTAAGTTCACCTGCTGCCTTAATAAAAGGAACTAATGTCACATGCATGAGAATTGCATTCTCAGAACCAACCTGCAGGATAAATTGACGAATCGCCTCTAAGAAGGGCAAACCTTCGATATCACCCGTTGTTCCACCAACTTCAGTAATCAGAATATCTGCAGGAGAAGTCTCTTCAAAATGACGAATACGAGCCTTAATCTCATTGGTTATATGAGGAATAACCTGAACTGTTTTTCCTAAATAATCACCACGTCGTTCTTTAGAAAGGACCGTCTCATAAACTTGACCACTCGTTACATTATTGGCTCGCGTGAGCAAAGAATTAGTAAATCGCTCGTAATGCCCTAAATCAAGATCTGTCTCCGCTCCATCAGCAAGGACATAAACTTCGCCATGCTGCAACGGATTCATTGTGCCAGGATCAACATTAAGATAAGGATCAAGCTTTTGAAGAGCAACGCGCAATCCTCGTCGCTCTAATAAAGTTCCTAGAGACGCCGAGGCAAGGCCTTTTCCAAGAGAACTAACAACTCCACCAGTTACAAAAATATATTTCATCTTTGCCAAGTTTATAAAGGATAATAAAAATAAAAGCCAGTCCGAATATGCACTGTCAAAATATTTGTGCTAATTAATAATAAAATACTAAATTTCTAAACAGGAGATCTTTTCTTTCCTCAGAAAAAGATGATCAATCATAATGCCTTATGAAGCACCCTGCGACGATTCTCATGTTCTTCGTCACTGAGGACAGAAACAAGAGGATTTAGAGTAATCTCAGGTAGTTTAATCCAAGAGCGACACCCTCCAAAACGTTTTTCCATCGGTAATGTTGCAGGAGGCTCCATACGATAGACTCGGACAAAAGCAACATGAACTCCTTTTTTTCCATCCCCAGCATCATAAGAAAAACGCTCGTCAAGAACGGACTCATGCAGAATATGCAATTCCTTAAGGTGTGTTAATTTTTCACGATCGGTAACAAATCCACTCCATTCTATTACTGCTACATATTCCAAGGTTAATGAATCAGGAGCTTCATTAGCAACCGCTGAAGCACCATCCCAACATGTCTTTTCTATCTGACCATGAAACCATGTGGGAAAGAGAAGAAATTGTTCGTGTTCAAAACCGAAGCCCATTTTCCCTTCGGTAATACCTCCCTTACGCAAGAGGATGCTCTGATGACCTGATCCAAGGGCCTCACAAACAAGAGACCATTCCTTAAAGGCAAAAGTAATAGTTGGCAATTCACAATTCATAAGTAGGTGTTCAGTCCCCGCTACGCGACGACTGAAATAAAATAAGAAGGTTACTATTGTATCGTTGTCTTCTCTTGAAAAAGAAAAAAAATAACTTACGATCAATTAAGGCATAGTATAGTGATCCAGCTCATCTCTCGTCAAACCGCAACTAGAATACAATCAACTTTAACTTAAGCTTTCAACTTAAACTTACTACGAAGCAATAGCAAACTATGCAATCCATTTACACTACACCTTCGGAATCCGACCATTTAGTTCGGATCCTTCCTCCGAAGGAGGGGGATCTGAACGCTTACCGTCATTCCTTTGACCTGCATTTGCACACTTTTTTCTCAAAAGATGCTGCTGATTCTCCTGAGAGCATGATTGCAGCTGCCAAAAAAAAGGGACTTAGCGGCATTGCCATTACCGATCATGATACCTGTGACGGGGTAGAATATCTCCGTCGCAAAGGATGGATTAGAAGTGATGGAGAAGCTGTTGATGGATTTTTAATTATTCCAGGAGTCGAGGTATCTACTAAAGAAGGTCATCTTCTCTGCTTAGGAACTACCCTTCCCTTCATGAAAGGACGCCGTGCCACGGAAGTTGTTCAAGCAATTCAGGAACGTGGAGGTATAGCAATCGCACCTCATGCTTTCGATCGCTTCCGAGCTGGAATCCGTCAAGAAGTTCTCAGCGATCTTGATCTTGCTGCGCTTGAAATTTTTAATGCGGCGGTTTCCCTTCGCCGCTTCAATGATAAGGCAGCAACATTCGCTACACATCGAAGCCTAGCTTCCACAGCAGCCAGCGATGCTCATCATGCTTCTGCTGTTGGTGTCAGCACAACCAGCTACGATCTCCGAAAATTATCCCTCTCGACTCTTTTAGAAGCCATCCCCAAAGGAGGACATTTAGAAAAAAATTACTTATCGCCTCGTCAAGCGATGCAAAAGCACTTTGGTAATTGGTTTCGGGGCCTTCGTTCAGTCCCCGCTTCACGGCGACTGAAATAAAATAAGAGGTTTTTTCTTTATCATTGTCCTTCCTTGAAAATCATAACCAACATACCTAAAAAAAAGAAATTAACAGAATAGCACTGAGAAAGGTCTTTATGGACGTTGGTAGTAATAATATCATCAAAAAAATAGAATGGGTAATTTCAGAAAAACAGCCTATACACCTTGACCGTCATTCCCGCGAACGCTGGAATCCAGGAGACTGTCGATCTTTATTCCTGGTTTCATAAAGTATTTTTGATGCTACTACCCAAATTAAAATTGACCTTCTTCTGGATTCCCGCGTCCGCGGGAATGACGAGAAGGAGTGTTATTTTTTAAGTCTGCAAAAAGTGAGAGCCTCCAAAAATTCTTTTTTTAAATACTTCTGCTCTAACAAAGCAGCTCATATCCATTAAAAAAACGGCTTCACTTTTCACCTTGTCACGAAGTGACCAAAATTTAACTTAAACTACCTATTCAGCCTGTTGACCGAATTAGTTAGCCCTCATGAACTATAAAAAAAATCCCCGATCTGGTTCTGATACAGAATTAGCAATAACTGAAATTAAATCTGTCTATGCTGATTTGGCCAAACGTTCTCAGGAGCGTAACTGCACATTAAAAGCACAGTGTTGTCATTTTACCCTTACCGGAAAGACACCTTTCCTAACCAAAGGTGAAGCTATTGTTGCGGCTAAAGCATTACGCCATGCAGGACGAAAACGCCTTCCTGAAAGAAACGATGGTGCTTGCAAATTACTTCACCCCACTACATCACGATGCATAATTTATGAAGGACGACCTTTTGGATGCCGTACTCATTTTTGTCAATCTGCAGGTGGTCCCTATGCACGCAAGGATGTTATCGACCTTATTCGCCGCATGGAAACAGTAGATGAACAACTACAGGGTTCTGGTCCTCGCGAGCTTCATGCCGCGGTAGAAGATGCCCTTCTCTCATAACACCAGAAATTCACCACAAGGAACACATAGATACACAAAGAACACATAAATAAAATTTTTTATAAAAAATTTTAAAGGGGGGAATTGTAAATGCAAACCCAGCTTTAAAAAGATAATAAAAAATTCTATGATGTTTATGGTTAATGAGTTATGCTTTACGATCGCTAATCTTCTTAAGTTCTTAACACTGTTAAAGAATTTTTATAAAAATTCTTTTTTCTTTTTTTGTGTTCTTTGTGTAATCCTTTGTGTTCTTTTGTGGTGAATTTCTTCCTGTTTGAGAAAGGTTAGCAGTCACAAAACTAGCACCAATTATACGTTGGATATTATTATGATTTTCAACATGCCACTTCCAGCCTCCAGCCTTTGAGCTCAGCAATCTTGGCTACCAATCAAAATTAAAAATCGTTTTCACAATCAGGTCCCTTGTGGACAATCTCTAATTATTGTTGGTCACGGTTCAACAACGAACCCTGATTCCTCTGAACCAACGCATCTTCATGCTGACCGCATTCGAAGCATGAAAATTTTTGATGAGGTGCGTTGCGCCTTCTGGAAAGAAGAGCCATCGCTGCGTGAAGTGCTTCATGGCATTACTAGCCCTGAAATAATTATTGTTCCTAATTTTATTAGCGAAGGATACTTCACTCAAAAGGTCATTCCACGAGAATTAGCCCTTGAAGGAAAAATCACGCAAAGAGGTCAACAGACAATTTATTACTGCGACCCTGTAGGAAGTCATTCTTCCATGACTGCCGTTATTCTTAAACGTGCTCACGAGACGGCTCCTGAAATTGATCCAGCTCAGACAACACTCTTCATTGTAGGTCATGGCACACAACTCAACGAGAACTCGGCCAAGGCTGCCAAGGATCAAGTTGTTAAAATTGCAGGTATGAACTTTTATGGAGAAGTCCTCTCGACCTATATGGAAGAAGCCCCACTTATCAGCGACTGGCATACCATGGCAACAAAAGAAAATGTTGTTGTCGTCCCCTTTTTTATCAGCGATGGGCTCCATAGCTACCAAGATATCCCTCTCCTTCTTGGCATAGAAAAAGAGATCGGCCCTGCAGCAAGTCAAGCCGAAGTCTTCCGTCGCAATCCTTATCACCTCCATGGCAAAACGCTCTACTACGCCAGCGCCATTGGAACAGAACCGATGATCGCTGAAGTAATTTTGGAACAGGCCAGACTACTAAGATAGGAACCTTGGTAGTGTTAAAAAGTTGAAAAGTAAAGACGTAAAGATGTTGATTTTTTGAACAGAATGTTACTTTTTTGAACACCATTGATGATCTGATTGTCTCACTTATGTACAATCATAGCGGTTGTACAGCAGATAATTTAGACATAACAAATATTACTTTATGATTACTGATCATCCTGTTTCAACATTAGTAGGACAACCTTGCGAAGATAATTCATTCGATGCCGTGACTTATAAAATTGAATTAATAGCAGCCATTGAAGAAGCGCGAGCAGAGATTGCACGAGGTGAATTTATTACTCATGAAGAGCTTGAAAAAGAATTCTATTCATGGTTTACCGAATAACTTCGTAGCACAATTATTTGGTTCAGATTCGTTCTCCAAAGGAGGGGATCTGAACGCCTACCTTCTATCTCCTATCTTCTAATAAAAGGTCCGGTCTTTTCTTTTGTGTCGCTTCCCCCGCCTGTTCCTTGCGCCAAGCAGCAATAGCAGCATGATTTCCCGAGAGGAGAATGGAAGGAACTTGCCAGCCTTTGAAGTTCTCAGGACGTGTATAATGAGGATGATCGAGTTTCCCCTCTTCAAAGGATTCTAGAACGGCTGAATTTTCATCACCTAATACTCCTGGTATTAGACGCACAATAGCATCGGTCACAACAAGTGCAGCAAGAGCTCCATTAGTGAGCACATAGTCCCCCAAGGAAACCTCCTCATCAACAAGATGATCGATCACTCGTTGATCCACACCCTCATAATGGCCACAGAGGAAAATCAGATGTCGTTCCTTCGCTAATTCTCGTACCTTGATTTGAGTCAATGGTTTACCTTGTGGTGAGAGGAAGATCACTTTACTCTCAGGTCTACGCAACTCACTTAAAGCTGCATCAATAGGAGCAATTTTCATGACCATTCCTGGTCCCCCTCCATAAGGAGCATCATCCACCGTACGATGCCTATCAGCAGTCCAACGACGAAGATCAACTGATTCAAGCTTAACCAATCCCGCTTCCTGGGCACGCCCTAAAATACTTTCTTGGAGCACCCCTTGAGCAATCGAAGGAATAGGGGTTAAAATTTGAATTTCGAGAGGAGAAGAGGCATGTTGCATAAGTAGATTCTGTCTAAAAGTGAACCGATTTTAAAAATGAGTTTTTATTTTTGATTAGTAGTCACGATTGCTGAACTCAAAGGCTCAAGATACCGTTACTGCGGTAGAAGATAGGAGATGAAAGATGGGGCAGAGGTTTGCTAAAGCAGGCAAATAGTATAAGCTGAAACTGAATTGAAGTATTAGTACATTTACATTACACCAGTGTCATCGAATAATAAAGCGGCTTAGATGTGGGGTCAAGGGTTCGCAATCTTGACCAAAAAATGGTTGCGTCGGATTAACTTAGAAAAAGTTCGCACTGTCAGATAACTTCAAAATATAGATTCCCATTGGTTAAGATTCGAGACCCTGACCCCCATCCGATACAGGAAAACTTCACTTCAGTTTTAACTCACAAATCCATCTATTCTTGACTATCATCAGAATTAAATGGATTAAATATTTTTGTTCCTGTTTTTAAGAAGTCTTTGACATTACGCGTTACAATGGTGAGCTGGTATTGTTCTGCTGTTGCTGCAATTTGCGAATCAAGAGAGGGTATAACCAAACCTTCTTGTTCTAAGCGTGCCTTCAATATTCCCCAAATATGAGCGGTTTCTAGATCAAAACTCAATATTCTTCCCTTCATCGAGTCAGAAATAGACTCTAACCAAAAACGAAGCATCTCTTTTTTCTTGCTTTCAGCAAGACGTTCAATACCTCGACAAATTTCACCAAGGGAAATGACGCTGACATAAAGCTTACTTTCATGAATGCGAAGCCATTCAATTACCTTAGGATCAGGATTCTTTTTTACCGACTCGCTAAGCACATTAGTATCTACTAAATAGCTCATAAGGATAATGGAGCGGTGTCATCCTTCTCACGAGGAGGTACTTCAAAAGGAAAAGGGCATGACGTTAACAAATCGACTAACCCTTGATTCGCTGGTCTTGAAATGCGCCTCAAGATGATCATATGATCACCCTTATTTTCCACCTCGAAATCTTCGCCAGTTTTAAGTTGCAAACGTTTTCTAATCGCTGAAGGAAGAACAATCTGGCCTTTCTCTGATAAAACAGTTGTCATAGTAAGATAATCTTACATCTCAAGAATTATGGTGTCAACTTTATTTCCTATATAAGACTGCCCGAAAGTGACCCGGTTTTGAAAATAGATTTTTATTTTTGCTTGGCACTTGGCTTAGCTACAGACATGTAATTAGTAAAGGGTAACGAGTTTATTTTCTTGCCTGCGACAATTGATTTAAAAAGTTCCTCACTATAACCAAGTAAATTTCGACAATAATGGTATTTTTTAGCTCTGAAACATCTCCAATAAAGGATCTGATGATTCAGAACGGGCTCTATATATTTTTTGTATTAAAATTACTTGAATAACCCGAAAAACACAAAGCAAGAAGGCTACTAAAGTTTAAAAAGACTGCACAGAGAAAAGGAAATTGGAGAAGAATTTTTCTAAATATCATTAGGAGCAATAGGCTGAAAGGGAACTGCCTCAGGAGAAGCATGCATCAACTGTGCTGCAAGAGGATCTGCATTCTCCTCATGTCCCTCAATATTGTCTACTTGCATTGCCTCTAGATTTTCAGTGTTGTTAGAAAGGTCAGAATTTATTGAGCCGAGTGAACTTGGCTGGGTAAAGTCACTCATATGAGTCTGATCACTCTCGCGAGTACTATCGGTATCATTTCCACCATCTACTTGATTGTTTGCTGCATTGTTTCCAGGAACTACTGAGGACTGCTGTTGGTGCTGTGCAATCATTTCTGAAGCAGTATTAAGATGCTGCAAAGCCG
>Ga0155638_1148_pt2 | contig 13217 bp, 9 predicted proteins | sample RifCSPhighO2_12_FD_107295 | JGI IMG/M metagenome (GOLD analysis project Ga0155638, IMG submission 107295) | Verrucomicrobia bacterium RIFCSPHIGHO2_12_FULL_41_10
CAACCAGGTAATAAGCTGAGAAATTGACTCCTCCGTTTCATCACCCATATTAGAAATGCGAAAGGTATTGAATTTGAGTTTTCCATAGCCAGGATCAAAGATACAGAAATACTTTTCTTTGAGTCGGGCAATCCAAGCCTCAATGTCAACGGCTCTATTATTTTTTACGCATGTTAGTGCAAGGGAGCGGTAGCCTTCGGGAGCAAAAAAATCAAAACCCTGTTCTTGGACCCAATCGTGCACGAGTTTGTTCGTTTGCGCATGACGCGTATAACGATTGGCAACTCCTTCGGTAAAAATATCGTCGAGTTTTGACTCGAGAGCATAAATATGGGAAATCACAGGAGTACTCAGAGTCATATTCCCTTCATGGTTTTTTTCGAATTCAAGAAAGTCAAAATAATACCCCCTCCCCTTCACCTCTGCCGCACGTGCAAGTGCTTTTTGTGAAGCAGAAAAAAGAGCCATTCCTGGCGGTAAAGCCAAGCCTTTTTGACACCCTGTGATCATAACATCGATACCCAATTCATCCATTGGAATGGGCATTGTTGAAAAGGAAGAAACCGTATCAACGACAAAGAAAATCTCTGGGAATTGCTTCATCACTACAGCAAGATCTGATAGGGGGCTAAGCACCCCTGTTGAGGTCTCACTATGAACAAGCGTTACCACATTAATACCTCCTTTTTCTAAGCGCCTCTTAAGTAATTTCGGAGTGATCGGATTCCCCCACGCAACTTGTAATGCCTCGGCTCTATAACCACAACACTCCGTCACATCAAACCACTTGTCAGAAAAAGCGCCATTCATGCAATTCAGTACTTTTCCCTCTTGTCCATCGACAAGGTTACGCAAGACTCCTTCCATTACTCCCCAAGCAGAAGAAGTAGAGATATAAACAGGACGACGAGTTCCAAAGAGCTCTTGAAGGCGCGGCTGGCATGCAGCGTAGAGTTTCTTAAAATCGCTACTGCGATGACCAATCAAGGGCCGCGCAAACGCTGCTCTTGTTTTTTCAGAAACTTCGACTGGACCAGGAATAAAAAGTTTGATGTGAGGAGTCATAGAACTATTTGGTCTATTGGCCGAATAGAGGCTGGAGGCTGTAGGTAGAATTTGTTCGAAAGTGAACCGATTTTGAAAATGAATTCTTATTTTTAATTGACCATCAAGATTGCTGGACTTAAAGGCTGAAGGTGATTCTACTTGAAGATTAATTTAGTGTACAAATAATTATTTGTTGTATACTACGAATTACGCTAATATCACCGACTCATGAAAAAGGCACTCATTTATCAACAAGGTTCTTTAGCTGGCATACTTGAGCAAACTGAAGGAGGCACCTATCAGTTTACCTATACTGAAGGATATCATGGCGAACCAGTATCTCTCACCATGAGTACCGAAAAAAAAATGTATCATTTTGATCATTTCCCTTCCTTCCTGGAAGGATTACTCCCCGAAGGGGAACGATTAGAAGCCTTCCTCAAATTATGCAAAATTGATCGCAACGATTATTTCACACAACTGCTCACTCTCGGTGAAGATCTTGTTGGTTCACTAGAAGTTTATCCAAACTATTCGGTCAACAGGTCGAATAGTTAGTTCTATCTCCCATCTTCCATATGCTACTGCAGTAGCGGTATCTCCAGCCTTTAACCTACAGCCTCCATTCGGCCTGTTGGTCAAATAGTTACCATGAAACGTTGCCCTATCACCTACGATGAAATACCTACTTCGAAGGAGTATTCTATTCCAGGCCTTCGGCTACTTGATCCTCAATTAACCTTATTACATCGGCTTCCTTATACAGCCCTAGAACAACGCCAAGAAGCACTACAGCGATTAAATAAGATGTCAATTCAAGGAGTTCAGTTAAAACTGAGCGCATGCTTGAGAGTAAAAGAAGGGCTCTTTGAAATAGTTGATCACCAAGGAGATTATATTTTAAAACCACCAAGTCTCGATTTTTCCCAATTACCTGAAAATGAAGATCTAACTATGAAGTTAGCATCTCTTGTAGGGATTGATGTCCCCCTTCATGGCCTTGCTTATGGAAAAGAAAGTGCTTTAAGCTATTTTATTAAGCGTTTTGATCGAGTAGATGGAAAAAAACTTCCACTAGAAGATTTCGCCCAATTATTGGGAGAAAACCGTGAGACCAAGTATGACTCCTCTATGGAAAAAGTGGCTTCGGTAATTTTTCAATACACTACAGATCCTTCCAAAGAATGCAAAAAACTCTTTGAAAGAACTCTATTTAATTTTCTCATTGGAAATGAAGATATGCATCTGAAAAACTTTTCCTTAATAACTATTAATGGGAAAGTAACTCTTCCTCCAGTCTACGACCTCGTTAATACAACGATCATCTTGAAACAGGCACGTGAAGAAATAGCTTTGCCAATCGCCGGCAAAAAATCACGACTCACTAGAAAAGATCTTTTTGACTACTTTGCTCATGAGCGCTTGAAGCTTTCTACATCGATAACGGACAGCATTGCCAATCATTTCCTTAAAATTCTTCCTTCATGGTATACTCTGATTGATCAAAGTTTTCTCTCAACAGAAAATAAAAAAGCTTATCACGATCTTTTAGACGTGAGAGTGAGTAGAGTTTTGCTATAAGTAGAATTTTACTGTCCGAGAGTGAACGGTTTTTAAAAACGATTTTTAATTTTATTTGGCAGAAAGAAATTAACCACATTAGGCATTCAGTCGCTGCTGCGCAGCGACTGAAGTAAAATAAGGTTTTTTTACCGTTGTTCTTCTTTAAAAAAAATAGCTTCCAATAAATTTTAATTAACTTACTGAGAGCGCTAGAAAAAAAATCTTCACCCTCCTTACCACCAATTGTTCAACTATCAGTTAAGTAAACATACTAAACCAAACTGTCACATTTACTTCAGTCGTCGCGCAGCGAAGACTGAATGACTGGTGTGGTGAATTTCTACTCTTCTCGTGGGCTAGATTTCGTTAAAACTTACATTAATTCGGAGCCCCCTACTCTTCCTCAATAAAAATACAACGAGGATACTGTTTACGATAATGGTTGCCTTTAAATCGACGTAGCAGGTATTCGATGTCTGTTGTTCCGTTGGAAAGAGAGTAGAGCTGAGTAATAATCTTTGTTCCATGCTCTTTAAGTAAGCGATGGGCAAAAGCGGGACTGATGCTATCCGCTTCGATAATCTCCTTCAAAGATTTCAATTCGTCTTCGGTCAATGCCTCAATACTTTTCTTTATGAGAGCAGAGCGAACAATATCATATCCAGCGATCATTTGAACTCCGACTCCTTCTTGGAAAAAACAGGCTACTTCGTCACCATAATTAAGAAAGTCCCTATCGTAAGGAATTGTCTTTTTAGGTGTCTCGATGTTCTTTTTTTTGAATGACTTCTCAAGCTCTTTGCTTAGCTTAATCTCACGTCGACGTTTTGATTCTGAAGCAGCAACTGATAAACCGTCAGTAAATACCATGAAATCGGAACCATAGAACTGAACAAAGCTCTTAAAATCCTCTTCCATGAGTCTCCTGGCTTCAATTTCTAGATCAGGACGGTAGAGGTAGTAGAGTGAACGGTGTGTTTGAAGAAGCTCTTGTTTTAATTCGGATAAATTCGCTGGTATAGCCTTCCACACATTAGTAAGAAAGAACCAATGCCAAAGATTGCGCCAGGAAAACAGACTGCCGCAGACAACTTGACCAGGACAAAATCCAGATGCTTTGTGTTCCTTATTGATACCGATACGATATAATTGATGGTTAACAAGGTTAACCACCTCGATTGTTTTAATCATAGAACCACTTTTCTGCAGCGATTGAATTTGGTAGAAACTCAAATGAGGTTCGTTCCAACGTTGTACAGAATCACGATCTTCCTCGGATAAATCAAGAAGAGAAGCGAGGATATCACATACTCCTAATCCTGAGCAGTCGGAACAAGGCTTGAGAAAAAAATTACTAATAATACATGCTTCCTTTTTATAATCCGCTTCGCCATCTAGATCCTCTTCCTCTGAGTACTTCTCAAAAGCAGAACGAAAAAGAAAGGAATGCTGGCCAGTCCAAAACATCTTGTTCGTCATATCTTCATCACTCTTATAAGGCAGGGCAAGGAACGATTTAAGGGAAGATTGTCGGGGCCGTTTGGCAAATGCCTTTGCAAAATAATTACTAGCCAAGCCTGCAATAGCTTTAAAACAGTCATGATTAGGAGAAAGAATATCCTCTGTGATCATGAAGTTAGGCCATCGTGTGTAAAGAAAAAATTGAAAACGTCGCGCATCGAAGGTTTCCAATAGCAGATCACCTGGCTTACAGATCAGTGGTAGAGGAACACCAAATAATTTTTGGTGATGGCGCTCAATGGTTCTCCAAAATCCTATATCAGCATAAAGATCTTCAGCAAGTTCTGTCAGCAAAATCGCCATTCGATCTAGCTCTTCATCATCTAGACAAAACGTATAATCCCCATCCTCGGTGTCTACTTCGTCAAGGCATTCCTCAAGTTGACTTCGAAAACCTATGACAATCTCATAAAGAGCTTCCGTCTCTTCCTGTAAGAGTTCCATGGGTGCGTAGCCCAAAGCATAAGGAGGCCGATTATATGCTAATTGACCTATTAATGGTAAAGAATTGTTCATGATTTGTAACTACCAAGGTAGGGAGCTTGGCAGTGTTTAGGAGTTTAGAGGATAAGAAGGTTTTTGAGGTCAAGAACCTGTATTCATGATCGCTGAGGCTGATGAAGCACAAGGAGCCGACGGCGCACAGAAGTTGAGTGTACAGCAGCTACTCGATACTGCAGGAGTGGATATTTCATCACCATCGTCGCGAGACGCAGTGAAGGCCGATAAGGCAAGGAGGACGAAGGATTTTGATGCAGGAGCTGTAGGCAATGAATCATTTTGTGCGGAGGGTCAAAATTCAAGTCTAACGCAGCATTCATCGAGTCTTCCACAAGTCGTAGTAGATGGAGATGAAACTATCCGCTCCAACACCGGCACGACGCAGTTATTCGCAGCTTCAGTGACCATGAATACAGGTTCTAATTTTCCCAGAGAAAATTCTCAAGACGCAGTTTACTTATACGAGCTTTCGCTTCTGCAGCACGCGCACCTCCCTCAGCAACAACCTGTTGATAAAGGCGAATGGCCTCCCCCCATTGCTGACGTGCTTCTAAAAGTCTAGCTGCCTCAAAAGCTGCTTTATCGTGCCAAAGAAGTTCAGGCTCTTGATCAAGAGGTGTCTTGAGAGCCTCATAATAAGCTGCTAAGGCAGCATCGTTATCACCGATTTTTTCACTGATAAGCCCAATCTTACAAAGCGCCTGATTGCGCCAATGTGGTGGTGTATTAGAACCTGCCTTCAAGGTCGTTGAAGCTAATGAAGGATCAGGAATCGACGATGGACAGAAGTTAAGTGTACAAAAGGTATTCGATATTTCGAGAATCGGCGTGGGCGTTGCCTTCGCAGTTCCAGTAGAGAGTGGAGGCAAGTTCTTAATATCGCCAGCTAACTCACGCCAAACAGCAATAGCAGCTTGATAATTTTTGGGGTCTTTTGCCCCTAGGCCACTGAGGGTATCGCCTTTAGCCATTTGAGTAGCATAGCGTAACTCCCCTTGGGGTTCTGGAGAAGCTAGAATTTGATCATAAATAGCGATGGCTTCCAAGGGTAAGGCTTGAGCATTTTTCAAAGATGCTTGTTCTAAACGCGCCTGCCATTGATCATTGCCACTTTTGCTATTTTGAGCGATCTGCTCTAGGAGCATAATTGCATCATCGATGGATTTAGGATCCATGCTTCGTGAGGCTGCTTGAGCAGCAAGAAACAAAGCCTGTCGTCCTAATTCGGAAGAAGATTCTGCTCGGGCCACTCGTTCAAACTCAACGCGGGCTTCTCTCACTCTCCCTATCCTAAAAAGTGCTTCTCCCAGCTTCATCCTCACTTCAGTCGCCATAGGTGACTTAGGATATGCTTTTAAAAAAAGAGGTGCTACCTTAATAATTTCTAAAGCACTCTGCCGATCTCCATGATCAGCATTAAAAATTGCTAAATATTCATCATGTTCGTGATTGGCACTAAAAGGTGTCGGCAATACCTGAGCAGGCGTTGTACTTACGTTTAATGCAGGATTATTATCCAAAACATTTTTCAAAACTTTCTCTTCTGAGAAAGTAGATTGTTTAGATGTCAAAAGCGACTGAAGAGTTGCCTTAATATTAAACTCTCCTGATTTTTTAGAAGAAGCAAGAAGCGTCTGGTTAAAGAGAGCTTCGCTTGCAAGATGAGGATCCCAAAGTGCAGCCTGCTTAAAATCTTCTTCGGCAAGATCAAGATGCTTTAAGCTGACCTCTGCTAATCCTCTTACAAACGCATAGCGAGCACGCATCGATAAAGATAAAGTAGGTCGATCAGCAATATCCCCAAGAACAGCAGTAGCAAGAGCAGAGTTTTTCCCTGAACGTTGCAGCTTACTCTCTGCTAAGAGCAAACGTGCTTCATCTGCCCAAGGATGATTAGGGAAATTTTTCAAAAAAGACAGAAGAATATCATCTGCTTTTGCAGCATGACCAAGACGTTGTAGGGTTCTAGCATAAGGAAGAAAAGCGTACGAAGCGCGTAGAGGCTGAGTAGTATCACTGGACCATTTTCGAAAGAGATTGATGTCATTGTTATTCTCAAGAAGATAAAGCTGCTCAAGTTGTGACATGAGCTCCGCGATCTGAGGTGACCTTGGATTTTCCTGCAAATATTTTTCTAAGAGCAGCTGGGCTTCACTGGTTTTATTAAGCGCAACATTACAAGCAACTATTCCAGAAACAACCGCCGCTGATAACCAGGCATCTCCTGTTGTTATTTTATTAAATTGTTGTAAAGCCTCTGCGGCATCTCCTCTCTGCCATGCTGCAAGAGCTAGAAAATAAGCTAGTCGTGGTTGTTGGGTTAATGTTTCAGCATTAATTCCCTTGAGAAGTTGTTCGACTTCAATACCCTTTTTAAAGGAAAGAAGAACGGCACAACGCTCTTGAAGTACTAAAGGAGCTATGGTCGAATCTGGTAAAATTTGATCCAGAGAAGATAAAGCTTTCTCTTCATCTCCTAAGGCTCGATAGGCACGAGCCAAAGCCACTCGCGTTGGCCCCTCAATATTCTGCTGACTAGCAGAAGAAGAAAGAATCTCTTCCAATAAGGGGCGTGCCTCAGCAGGCTTTCCTAAGGCTAGTAAAGCTTGAGCCTTCCAAAAAAGAAGTATGGGATCAGAAGAAAATTCTTTAGAATCTAAAATAGCAAGCGCTTCTTCAGAATGCCCCTCAGTGACAAGAATTGTTACTAATCTCAATACAATATTTTTTCGTCTAACAGGATCACTCTCCTGCTGAAGTTGCGTTCGTAAAATAGAAGCTGATACTTGTGGTAATTTTTCAGAAGCAGCTTGGGTTGCAAGATCTGATACCGCTGCTGCGGTAGGAGATCGAAGATGGGAGATGGAAGATAGAAGTTGAGGCTTATTACTGATGACACAATTGGAAGAAGGCTGATAATCAGTTGATCCTATAGCATATTTTGCCGATGGGTTAATCGAGTATTCACCAAGATCTTGAGAAGGTGAAGAGAGTGGCTGTGTGATTACAGGAGCTACTGGCGTTGCTATGGGAGAAGGTGTTGGTGTAATGTTTGGAGAACTAGCAGGAGCAATTACCGCATGGGTCATGCTTACTAAGAAAAAAAAGATAATGCAATAAATCATAATGTAACTATTCGGCCAAGAGGCAGAATAGTAGTTTAAGGGTTTAAATTTTTAGGAGTTTAGGGGAAAGTTGACCTTTTAGCTTCTGCTCAAAAGTATTTTCAAACGAAACCGTATTTTTATTTTCTGGAGTGTTTTTTACTCGGAAAGTAACTTTGGTAAGGAATATTAACATATTTTAAAAATGGTTAACCCGGATATTTCATACATATCGTAGTGAATACCGGTGATCGGGAGACCGCGGGATAGACTACGAAGAGCTTTGCTCGAGTAGCCCGATAGGGTGAGCTGAGCGGGAGCGAACGAGTCAAACAAAGTACAAAGCTTGATAAGACAAGACGGACGAAGGATTTTGACGCAGTGGCTGTAGGTAATGAATCATTTTATGCGGAGCAAAAATTCGAGTCCAACGCCGTATTTATCAAGTTTCTTGCAAGTCGTAGTAGATGGGTATGAAATATTCGGGTTAACTCAAACTAAACTAAACTATTTTGAATGTAAATGATACATTAAAACGTAATTCCAATCTGTGCTCCTAGGACCAGAGCATTCGAAATAGTGCCCGTTCCTCCGGGGTTGATGATATATTTAATATCAGGCTGCACGTAAAAGAAACGTGTGAAATTAACACGATAACCGAATTCAGAGACCATTTCATAAGTAGGATCTCCTTGTCCTTGAGTTTTCTGGTAAGCAGCATAATTGGAATTGAAGTCGCCATAGCCAAAACCAAAAATAGTAAAGTCATTGACTCGTCCAGGAATTAAGCATTGAATTGATTCCCAATGCGAGTTGCCGAAAGGTTCTCTTGCGATCCTCCATCTTGTTGCATTGCGCTCATGATCAAACGGCCCCCTTTCCATCCAAAGAGCTTTTCTGTCTCAATGAGAAGGGATAGGAGCAATAGTATCAGCATAAGCGAATCCTTGGCTTTTTCCACCGATAGGATTACCGATGAAGAGTCCTGTATAGACGCTAGAAAAGTCGAGCCCATGTTCATGCAAAGTATGGTTGCCAGGAGGAACGCGAAAGGTACGATCATAAAATGGTACTATTCAGCCAATAGATCGAATAGAAACTGCAAACTGTAGGTTGATTAAGATGTTGATTAAGATTTAAGAAATCGTTTGGATGATTCTTTAGAAGAACACAAAAGATTATACAAAAAACATAAAAAAGGTAAAAGAATTTTTATAAAAATTCTTTTACATTTTAAAAACTCAACAAACTAGCAATAATTGACTTCTTTCCACACTAGCTAACACTGATGAAATGCAAGGAGTCGACAATATACAGGAGTAATTTATATTAAGCAGCTAACCCGAATATTTTATACTAAATCTATTGCGCTTGTGGAAAGCTCACAACTACTACGTTGGACTCAGATTTCTTGCTCCGCATAAAATGATTCATTACCTACAGCCACATCGTCGAAATCTTTCATCCTTCTTGTATTTATAAACTTTGCACAGGGCCTCATCACGATTCAGTATGAAATATTCGGGCTAAAACAATTCCTATAACAATCAAATAAAAATTGTTCATGTTCTAGAAACTTTCTTCAGAATATTGTTCCTTAAAACGTCGCACTTAAGATTTAGGACACTTCATCCTAAAAAAGGGAGATTGAGTGCTTATCTCTGCAGTTTGGCGCAATCGATCTCCTTCTTCGCTATTTCCTTCCGCATAAGCTTGCGCTACTTTAAGATACTCTAAAGCTAAGGCTTGCGCTTGTTCTGCAGATTTTGAATAAAGAGAGGATTGTTCTACTTTTTCTTTATTTTTTGCTTTAATGGCTTTTTCTAATTGGCAGGCTGCATTATCTAATTGATCTCCACTAGCCTTCACAGACTCAGCTGCTTTATTCCATAGTACTCCCACAGCTTGATCACCTATGGCATAGGATTCTGCTGCTTGGTGAAAATATTGAGCTGAAGTTTGCTCTTGTTCAGAAAATTTGAGGTAGAGTGTAGCAATTTCTACCTTATCTTTACTCTTTGATTGGATAGCATTTTCTAACTGGCAAACTACATTATCTAAGCAATCTCCACTAGCCTTAGCAGATTCTGCTGCTTTATCCCAAATTGCTCCCGCAACTTGATTACCTATAGTATAGGCTTCTACTGCTTGACAATAATATTTGGCTGAGGCTAGGGCTTCTTCAATTGATTTAAAATAAAGCGCAGCTATTTTCAGCTTGCTTTTGCTCTTTGCTTGAATGGCCTTCTCTAACCGGTTAAATGCCTCTCTTATTTGATAACCACTAACCTCAGCCGATTCAATTGCTTTACCACATACTTCTTCTGTAGTTTGATTTGCTGAGACATAGGTTTTTAATGCTTGTCGATAATGCGCAGCTAGGGATTGTTCTTGTTCTGCAAATTTTAGATAAAAAGTGACAATTTCTAGGTTGCTTTCGCTTTTTATTGGAATAGTATTCCACAATTGTTTGGCTACATCATGTAATACATCAGCATTAGCCTTAGTTGATTTAGCTGCTTTATCCCATATTGCTCCTGAAGCTTGATTTCCTTCAATGTAGGCTTCTACTGCTTGTCGATAATATTCAATAGAATTTTGCACTTGTTCAACAAATTTGAGCTCGAGTAGTGTGGCTCTTTCTTGGTTACCTTCGCTTTTTCCTGCAGTGGCATATTGCAATCGACAGACTACTGCTTCCAATTGACAAACTATTTCTGTTAATTGATCACTACTAACTTTAGTCAATTCAGCTACTTTATCCCATACTACTTTTACAGTTTGAGTTCTTATGACATAGGATTCTGCTGCTTGTTGATAATATCCGGCTAAGGACTGTGCTTGTTCTGCAAATTTGAGATAAAGCGTAGCCATTTCTGAATTGCCTTTTCTTTTTATTTTAATAGTATGCTCTAATAGAAAGTTTGCACGAGATAAATGATCAATACTGCATAGTATCAAAGGGTGCTCTTGGTTAAAATAATCATCGCAGGTCAAATCTTTATTGAGCACTACTTGAGTATTATTTAAGGAACGGAGTTCTGCAATTTTTCTAAGATATTCAGCAATAATCTGATAATTCCCTACTATTTTTTTAAAATTATTAACAATTTCTGGTTCTTGAAAAGACTCTTCTGCTTCGATATATTTCTCTCTATATTCAGCTAAATCGAGCATTGCCCTAACAGTATCCTTCCACGCATCATGCAATACTTTCTTGCCATTTTTAAAAGCATCTGCTTGTTTTATATCACCTTCAATAGCTTGTTGGATATCTTCAGCCACTTGAATCCAAGCAAGGGTTAATGGATAATTCTCTAATTCATAACTTGTTAAAATCTTATTAAAAGATTTTTCAAAACTTTTAACAAGATTACAATCTGCTCCACGTTTAAGAATATCGACAACATAACCTAAAACAACTTCACCAGATCTTTTAGAAAACTGCATCTCCATGAACCAGTTCTGACAATATACTGAAAGGGCCATTTTTTTATTTATATCACTCATACTAAGTAGTTTTCCTTGATTACCTAGGTTTAATGATGTATCCTCAAGAGCATTTACTTCTGATGTCGTTAGCGGTTTTTTAAAACTCTCAGCCGTATCTTTTTTATCTGGAAAAAGCGTCCCACTTTTTCTTTCTACTGCTTGAGTATGATTCATCACCTCAAGAGTAGAATCAGCCGAAACCATCTGTTCTTGTTCATGGTTTATACTACTCATCAGATCCTCGCCTGCTTCCTCTATCATTGGAGGAAGTGCTAGAAGTGATGCTATGCTTATAAGAAAAAAAATTCCTTGAAGAATAGATGATTTAATTTTCATATAGAAATTAAAATTTATAAAAGCCTCTTCAAAAATTTTCCTGTAAAGCTGCCAGGACAAGCCGCCAGCTCTTCAGGAGTTCCTGCTATCACAAGTTCTCCTCCTGCCGCGCCTCCTTGCGGTCCAAGATCAATGACCCAATCAGCAGACTTAATGACTTCTAGGTTGTGCTCTATAACAATGAGGGTATTACCTCCCTCGCGAAGCTTAAGTAAAACATCGAGGAGTTTTTGAATGTCGGTAAAGTGTAGCCCTGTGGTTGGCTCATCCAGAAGGTAGAGAGTCTTCCCTGTTTCTCTCTTTCCAAGTTCTGAGGCAAGTTTTAAACGCTGTGCCTCTCCCCCTGAAAGAGTCGTCGCTGATTGACCGAGTTTTAAGTAACCAAGGCCAACTTCTTCGAATCGTTCCAATTTTCCATGAATGGAGGGAATTGCACGGAAGAAAGCGGCAGCTTCTTGAACATTCATTTCTAAAACATCAGCAATGCTACGTCCTTTGTAGGTAATTTCTAGTGTTTCGCGTTGAAAACGTTTCCCTCCACAAACTTCACAAGGCACAAAAACATCAGCCAAAAAATGCATTTCAATACGACGCATTCCATCGCCTTGACAATGTTCACAGCGCCCTCCTTTCACATTGCATGAAAAACGATTAGGTTGATACCCTCGTGCTTTTGCTGCTGGTAAATTAGCAAAAAGATCGCGGATGGGACCAAAAATACCAGAGTAGGTTGCTGGGTTAGAGCGTGGCGTTCTTCCAATAGGGCTTTGATCAATGACAATGACCTTATCCAGCTGTTCCACGCCTAAAAGTGCCTCATGTGCTCCTGGTAATTCTTTGGATCGGTAAAATTGATGAGCTAACGAACGATAAAGAATATCATTTACGAGCGTTGACTTACCACTTCCAGAAAGTCCTGTCACGCAGGTTATCAATCCTATAGGAAATCCTATCGTAAGATTTTTAAGGTTATTTTCCTTAGCTCCTACTATGGTCAGCCAGCCCTTGCCTGGAGCGGAGATTTTAGGGGTTTGGTGGCGTTGCGTGGGCACAGGGATCTTCAACGTACCATTTAAATAGCGACCAGTAAGCGACTCAGGATTGGCCATAATTTCTTTAGGAGATCCCTCGCCTAGGACTCTCCCCCCCAGCGGTCCCGCACCAGGTCCCATATCAATAATATGATCAGCAGCCATCATCGTCTCTTCATCATGTTCAACAACAATAACGCTATTTCCCAAATCACGCAATCCATAGAGCGTCTTAATAAGGCGCTCATGATCCTGTTGGTGAAGACCAATACTCGGTTCGTCAAGAACGTAGAGAACTCCCGAAAGAGCCGAACCAATTTGCGTAGCCAAGCGAATCCGTTGAGCCTCTCCCCCTGAAAGGGTACCACTCTCCCGATGAAGTGTCAGATAGCCTAGGCCTACTTCTTCAAGAAAGGTCAATCGATGATTAATTTCTCGAAGAATATCTCCCACAATAAAACGCTCTGAATCGCTCAGCTGGAGACGTGCAATCACCTGACGTGCTTGAGCAATCGTTAGTCGGCAAAACTGATCAATACTATATTTCTGGACTTCATTATTTCTTGTAGCAATTGTAACAGCCAAAATCTCAGGACGAAGTCTTTTTCCATGACAAACAGAA
>Ga0155638_1149_pt1 | contig 13187 bp, 8 predicted proteins | sample RifCSPhighO2_12_FD_107295 | JGI IMG/M metagenome (GOLD analysis project Ga0155638, IMG submission 107295) | Verrucomicrobia bacterium RIFCSPHIGHO2_12_FULL_41_10
ATAGATTCAGCATTACGCTGGGGAACGTTGCCTGAAATTTTTGATTGTGTCTCTGATGATGAGCGTCGTGATTTTTTAATGGCCTATGCACATACTTATTTGAAAGAGGAGATTGCCGCAGAGCAGTTAGTTCGTGATTTGGTGCCTTTTCGACGTTTTCTTGAAGTCGCAGCGCAATGTAATGGTAAAATTATTAACTATGCGAACATTGCTCGTGATGTCAAAGTAGATGATAAAACAGTCGCGAATTATTTTTCTATTTTAGAAGATACTTTGGTGGGGTATTTGCTTGAGCCTTATCATGGTTCTATTCGAAAAAGAGTACACCAAAAACCTAAGTTTTATTATTTTGATACAGGGGTCGCAAGAGCGTTGGGTGGTTTATTATCGGTTCCATTGACGTCAGGCTCAAATGCATATGGGAATGCCTTTGAGCACTATCTTATTAATGAATGTATTCGCTTATCCAGCTATTACAAAAAAGATTTCAAATTTTCATATCTGCGAACGGTGTCAGATCAAGAAATTGATCTCATTATTGAACGGCCAGGGCAAGCAATTTTGTTAATCGAAATTAAAAGTAGTGACAATATTGAGGAGCGGCAATTGAAGTCGTTCATGAAATTGCGCAACGAATTCCCTGAAGCGGAATGTCTTTGTTTGTCTCGTGATCCTTATGCAAAAAAAATTGGGGACGTGTTGGTCTTGCCGTGGCGTGATGGATTGCAAAAAATATTTGACATGAATAATCTTTAGGCTCATGAATAAACTTCAGCAGTCTCACGGGGAAACAAATGGTAGATCCTCAGGGGAATAATGCTCATTGTTCATGTTACCTTGCCGCCCTAAAGAGTTCTCATGATTTAACGGATTTTTGTCTCACTCCCGCTGGCACAGAGGGCGCAGAGTGAACATTCCTGCCAGAGCTTTCAAAAAAACCTGCACCTTCTGCTAACGCACGAAAAGAGGCTTTATCAGTTGGCAATTGTTCAGCATCCCCTGACTGCTTTGATCCAACCTTTTCAACATGCTGTAACATGGGATTATGCGATTGACCTGCTGTTGACTCATTTGGTTGTTGAGCTTCTTCCATTGATTCTGAGAATTCAATAATACGGCCAAAGTCATCAATTTTTTGGAAGAGGGTTGATTTAACTTGTGCTTCAATAGGGGCATTAATGTCCTTACGAGCAGTAATGATACGAGCAGCATGCAGTAAATATTTGTCTTCTTCATTCAGAGATTCCGAGTATAAAATCGCTTCGAGCTTGGGTGAGAACCAGTGTGTAATCCCGTAAGGAAAATAGGCTTGTGCGACGCTGGGGTATTCGCTTGCAGAAGCACTAGAACTAAAATCTTTGTTAAGATCAAACTCTGCAAATGCACGGGCAAGTAAGTTTCTCACTGCTTGTATGAATTCAGGTGTGGGTTCTTTTTCTAGCGCTTTAACTTGTTCAATCAATTCGTGACTTGGTGTATTGATAGCTGCAAAACAAGAGGTAGCGGTGATTGAAGATTTGTGATCAGCTAATTTCAAGTCTTCGCTAACTTCAGTAGTAGCAAGCATGTCAAGTTGTTGTCTTCTTAATTTTGTAATAGCGGTTACTTTTAAATCATGAAGCTTGTTTTTTGAATGTTTACCTTCATCCGATGGTTTCCAGTTTTTTATAGCGTTGATATTTTCTGCAATGGCGACGTCTTGTTTGTCCTCTTCAGCTTGTTTGAACTTTAAATTGAATTGCTCTTCAAGTTCTTTGTCCCACTGTTGTAAGATTTTCGATTTTAGATTTTCACAAATATGTTTAATTACTTCCTCGTGGGCTTTGAAGCTTGAACAGAGCACTTGTTGAAATCCAGAAATATCTTTTTCTAATTCATCAAAGTTTTTTAGTTTAGAGCAAGGGTCAAGTTGGTCCAAAATTCCATTATATAACTCAATTGCCTCTTTGATGTGTTTGTATGTTTCATCAGTGCAAGTGATATTCGATAATTCGTTACGTAAGGAAACTGACAGTTTGTTTTTAAAACTCAACCTACAAATAAAATGATTAATCGCTTCTCTCTGTGCTTGCCTATGATTGTTTAACAACTTTTGTTTAGCTGTTGTGATAATGGAAAGATCAAGTTCTTTTCTAGAGCCTTGTCTATATAGCGTTGCTGTATCATCAACTTTTTTTACTGCAGATGTATATTCTGCTTTGATATCATCAAGCAATCCCTTAATTGAAGTGATAAAAGGTGATGCTGAAATATTGGTTGAGATTTTTTTAAAACCGTCTTGAATAGTCTTCAGTTGTTCGCCAACAGAATGCTCACGAGCAATGAGGTCATATTGTGCTTGATAAGCGCGTACAAGTTTTGATTCAATGGATTCTTTTAATAGCGATCGCAACTTATGGTCTTGAGATAGAGTATCGACAGATGAAGATATAGCTGCGTGCTCCCTCCGATGCTTACCTCTAAATTCCACCATATCAGCGAACAACACAATACTCTTTATTTCTTGCAATTCATCGATAGTTCGTTTTACTTGTGTTGGAAGAGAAATGCTGACAAAGTTTTTTTCAGCTTCATTATAGTCAAGGGCTTCTAATTTTGAAGTGAATTCAGTCATGATCAGATCAATCTCACGATGCGATGTGGCAGCATTTAGCTTTTCAATGAGTGTTTGTAGTTCAGCTTCTTTATTAATGGTGAATTTAGAAAAGCTGTCATCATAGGATTGAGATTGACGGCGTCCACAAGCACCTGTTCTGATGTTTTGCCTGTGTTGAGACCAACGCTGAGATAGTTCACGCTCCTCACTATCACTGCTTGAAGTTTGCGAGGAAGAAACAGGGTTCCCAGCTTTCTTGAGAAATTTCGCTTTCCATTCATTTGATATTTTTAACGGTAACAGCGCAGCAGAGTTGCGCCATGAGGATGGAATCTGTTTAATTGCTTCAAAGGCGCGCTTGAGATGTTGCCCACGAGTCTCAGCGTTAATTTTTTCAATTTCACTGAGAATATTGATAACGGCTGCATAAACATCAGGGTGATAATTCGCGTTAGGATCATCAGTAATGGTCTCAATCAGTGTGATCGCTCTCACAGCAAGATGCACTTTACGATCAGTATTGTTTAATCTGTCTGGTTGAACAGTGTTATAGCTAATATTTTTTTCAGTTCGTAGATAATTAACCAATGAATCTCGACAAATTTTTAAAGGACGTAACACTGGGGTTTGATTCAAATTATCTTCAGGCAGAGATGATGGATTTTGTGTTGGAGTTTCTGCTGTTTCACGTATTAAAAAATCTTTTTCTGCTTCCTCTGCTTCTTCTAGTTGAAAAGAAAAATCAGTTGTAGCCAGTTCAGCCTGAACTTGTTTTGATAAATCATTTAGCGGAGTGAGATCAATGCCATTTTTTTCAGCATTAGTACTAATTTGCGATTGCGCAGTTTGAATACCATTCCATAGTTGTGATAACAGCAATTTTTTTTCAAAGAGTGGAGGTTGTTGAATAAAACCCAGGATGTCTTTAGCTCGTGTAACAAGGATGTTGAGTGTTTGTAATGAATGGGGGATGTTTCCAATGCGAGCATAAAAAATATCCCAATCTTTAAAATTTAAATCGATACTGGGGTGTTTATTGGGTAAAGCCTGTAATTTTTCTTCGAATTTATAAGTGGATCGTGTTTGCTCAGTAGCAGCTGTTTCAGCTTGCTGAATAATGTCTGCTCCAGCTTGCTCAGTAGCGTCTGCTCCAGCTTGCTCAGTAGTGCCTGATTCAGCTTGCTCAGTAGCGTCTGCTCCAGCTTGCTCGCCAACACCAACGCCCGAATTTGCCTCTCGAATTATTCCTTCAATTTTTTGTGCGATGGAATTAAGTAGCTCCAGATTTTTAAGCCTTTGGATAAAATTAAGAAGAACATCAGACACAGAGATATCTTTTTGAGATATTAGTTTATTTGCAGCCAGAAGAAATTGATCAAAAATAGGTGCACGGTTAGAACCGATTATTCCATTCTCTGATCCTTGTTCACTAAAACGAATAAAAGTTTTGGCGTGATCAATCAACGATTTCGTTTGCTCAGATTCGGTTAAAAGATTTATTTGCGCAACGGCTAATTTTGCTTCGCCGAGAAGCCGACAATATTGATGGTGTTCTTCCTGTTTTGGATCTAATAATTCGGTTTCTTGTTTTTCAAGCTGAGCAAACTCCTCGTTGTTCTTAGAATAAGGAAATAAGCGTGCTATAAAGCCACCAATTTTGTGGCAAAGCGCCATAATCTGATGATGATTGTCAAAAGGCAAATCGTCAGTTCTGACAACATAGTGATTATTAGAATCTCGATAATAGAAATCGCCAATCGCATTTAATAGAGGTTCTAATAAGAATGTGGCAATTTCAGTACCGCGCTGTTCCCCCAATGCCATTAACGATGCTTGAAGATCCAAAATACAGTGGAGTAAACTTTGCAGCTCTTTCTTGCAGCGAACTAATTTTATTTCATCGTCAGAATCCATCGATTCCACTGGGCATGGATCGAAACTTGCCTCACACAAAAGCTTTTTCAATCGATGAGACGAGGCTGATAAAGTGTCGAGTTTAAAGCCGCGTTTAGGATCTAAAACAAATATTGCGGTAATAGTGCCTGGAATTTCATATTTTTTTGGCCCTTTTACGCTATGTTCCTGTAATACGACGGGGGAGCCCAATGTAAGCGTAACTTCACACCGCTGTTTTTCCTCATTATACGAGATGTCCGTATTAGCATTCTCGTTTGCCATCACCCAACAAGGTTTTTCTGGAAGCGCTGAAAGCGCTGAATTAATGAGCGTACTAATAACACGAAATAACCCTTGACTGTAATATGTAAAGACGGCAGCAACTAATGACGAGTGATCACTGTCTTCTTTGGGAAATATATTGTCTAGTGATTCTTTAAGAGTTTGATGAGCAGCAGCTTTTTTGCCCGCAATGCTTATGGAGCCGCGTGAATAATCGAGCCAAAGGGTAGATTCATCACCGGCAGGTATTACAGGAATAAACTGATTTAATTGGGAGGTTTGAGTTTTTGTTATGTCAATTTTAGAAATTAAGTTTAGGTTGCGCATTAGGTCTCTTGTTAATTGATCTCCCTGAGTCTCTGGTGTTGATGTTTGAGAGCGACGGTCTTCTGAACATCCCATATTCCCCCCCAGAAAAGTTTGTAGTGACTGCTGTTGTTCATATCGCCGTCCTGGTATTTTATATAGCTACTCATTAGTGGCTGTAAGCGTACAACATATTTATTATCAAAATATTAAATTACCTATATACAAGGAGTTAAGTCAGGGCAATCGCATGAAATTTATTGACATGAAATGAGTTGAAAACCCGTCATCCCGTGGCTTGACCACGGGATCCAGTTGGAATTCAATACATTGGATCCCGCGGTCAAGCCGCGGGGGGATGACGAACATTTTACAGCTAACGGGCTAACATTTAACATGAAAGCTCTTAAATTCTAACCAAGGATAGGTTCGCGAAAACAGAGTAACCCGCAATACCCCCTGCTCTCGTACCCATCATAAAACTTCAAGAAGGTCGTTCATTTTTAAGCAATCGAATTGAATTAAAGTTGATGCATAAACCAAGCTTTAAACAATTATTATTATGAAGGATATTGCCATGTCACATGAAATAACAATAAAAAAAATAGCATCTGGTGAGTTTATCGGTAGAGCCATTACACATATCCTCCAGTCGCACACCGTATTGATACAGCAACAATCATCATCAGATCATGTAGATGTAGTCAGTCAACTTAACCGATTATTGAGTGAAATAATGCAGACGCATGGTTTGTTACCGATCGCCTCGTTTGTGATAAGAAACCAATTAGGTCCTTATGAGGTGGCGAAGCAAAATTTTGCTCGACTCGAACAGCGCAAGTGGTATGGCGTATTGTATAGTCAATCATTACGGGAATTTTGGATAAGCCAATTAGCTCAGTATGAATTAGTCCAACATGAATTGCTCAATGAGGGCGAGCGAAAGCCACGAGGTGAATGGGAGCGCAGACATCCATTAGATATTTTAATTGGGAAGTGGTGTTCTAACAAAATTAAAGCAACCAACGATTGTTTATGTCACGTGCAACTCGCTTTAAGATCTGCCACAGAAGGAAAGTCTTTCGCTTTTTCGCAGCATATTGAAAAAGCTTATTTTATTGCAGGGAAATTTCCCGAGCTAAAACAAATAGTGAGTCAGCTAGGTACGATTAAGTTGCCGATTGGCCCAGACGGTCTTCTACCAATACGAGACGAATCATTGAATACAGCTAAAGCAGTTTTCCAACAATTGCAAGCGCTGTTTATTCCCGATGTATTACTGGGTGTTCGATGGCGAGATTTTACATCGATTAAAATGCTCTATGAGTTTCGATTACGAGAGTTTTATACATTATCTGCTCCACAGATGCAGTCGGATGAAGGTTATGAAAAACTGACTGCCGTTCTGAGAGTGGCTGAGGAAGCGCGTCGATTTCACCCTGGGCCAGGTCATTTTATACTGGCACAGGCTTATCAATCGATCGCTTCGTATTTTGAAAAGTTATTGGATGATTTAGATAAAATAAACAGAGTCAATCAAACGCCAGAGTATAAAGAGCTTGTGTCTCGAGTAGCTATTTTTTCCCAACAAAAGCTTGATTTATCGTTTCCGAGTGGTTCACTGCTGATTTTGCTCCAGAATGGAGAAATGATTCAAAAAAGGATTATTCATCATTATGTGAAAACATTGACCGAACTTGAACTGTGTTTGGTACTGCAAGCGTCTTGTCACCCCGTGTTTGTGAATGCAGCTTATTTTAGAGAGGCAACTAGTTTGTTTAGCGCTATAGCAAAACTTAAAACTCAAATAGAAGTTAAACTAAAAGAATTAGGCTGTGGTTTGCATGTTGTTGAAGCAAAAAAACAAATGTTAGAAAAAACAATCGCGAATTCAAGTCATTCAGTACCAAGCTTTGGATGTTTTTAAATTATTGCGGTTGCACTGAGAAGCAAATTTTAGACCCACACGGCAATAATGCCCATCGCTAACATTCCTGATAGCGATGCCATCATGTGTTGCCATTGACTATAGCTGTCTTCACGATGCTGATGAGTGTGTAGACTATGTTTGCTACCAATATATAAAAACGTGCCTGTGGCAAACGCACTGAACACGGCGGTCAGTACTTCGCTGCTATAGTTAGCCAGAATACCGCTAGTCACTTGGCCGAAGAGAATACCAATGGGTGTAATGGTTGCAAAACTCATGAGGATCACCCTTAAACCGAGCGAATGATATTGAGATTTGCGCATATTGTTCATGAGCGCAAAGCTTTCGCAACCTTTGTGGGCGATGATGGCGATCAAAATAATCCAACCGGCGGCAAAGGTGGCGGAGATGCCGAGAGTCGCACCCGTTATAAATGAATGTATGCCGAGCAATCCAAGGAGCAAGAGAGTGTTGATGCGTGCTGATCTGGGTAGAGAATGTTTTTTGCCAACGACCAGCTTTTCGAGTATCACCAGTAATAAAAAGCCCATGACTGCTAACGCTAGCGCATCCAATCGAAAATGAGGGAAGTGGAGCGTTTCAAATTGTTGGAAGGCTTCAGGTAGTAGGTGAAACAGCGCTGCCCCTATGAATATCCCATTGGCACCTGCATCGGCAATCTGCAATATTCGCTGCTCACGATTGGTCAGGTGTAGTGTTAGCAGCCCCGATAAAATAGTAATTGCCAATATGAGGATTGCGCTGACAGATTTGAAGCCCAGTAAAGACATATTGAATTCCATTTGATAAATGAAGTGGTCAAAAAAATGTTGTTATAGTATTACATTTAAAGATTGTGTCAAGAAAGATTTCCTGTAGAATACGCAAATTATGAATGCACACAAACACTCTCTGAAAAGTCACGATCACACAGATTGTATTCAATCTGCTTTAACAAAAGCAGAAGCGCTATCACGCGATCGCAAATTGCGCTTTACGCCACTTCGTCGACGTGTGTTAGAGCTCATTTGGCAAAATCATCAACCCGTGGGTGCTTATGAATTATTAAAACAGTTAGATGCGGAAGAAGGTTGTCCTGCCCCTCCCACTATTTACCGAGCGTTAGATTTTCTTTTAGAGCAAGGGTTCATCCATAGAATTAATGCATTGAATGCGTTTTTGGGTTGTTCGCAACCAGATCATCTTCATGAAGGGCATATGTTGATTTGTCATTGCTGTAAAAACGCAACAGAAGTCACTGACGACACTATTACGACATCCATACAAAAAGTCGTCAAAAAACAGGAGTTTTTGCTGCAACGCCAATGGTTGGAAGTCGTTGGTCTTTGTAAAGAATGTCAAACTGAATAGCTAATTAAGAGTAAGTTTATGCAATTAAATTATTTAGATTTCGAACGACCCATCGCAGAACTGCAAGAAAAAATTGAAGAGCTTCGACGTGTAGGTTCAGGCCATAGTGTCAATATTAGTTCAGAGATTAAACGCCTAGAACAAAAACGAGAAGCGTTAACTCGAACGATTTTTTCTTCTTTGAAGGCAGAGCAAATTGTGCAAATGGCTCGTCATCCTTTGCGTCCTTATACATTAGATTATGTTGCGCAAATTTTTACAGAGTTCGATGAATTACAAGGTGACCGTCATTCTTCAAAAGGTACTGCCATTGTCAGTGGTATAGCTCGGCTAGAAGGTGAGCCGGTTGCGGTGATCGGTCATCAAAAAGGCCGTAACACTATCGAAAAAGTGAAGCGTAATTTTGGTATGGCAACACCCGATAGTTTTCGTAAAGCATTGCGTGTGATGAAAATGGCTGAAAAATTTAATATGCCGGTGTTTACTTTTATTGATACGCCGGGTGCTTATCCGGGCATCGGTGCTGAAGAACGCAATCAGAGTGAAGCCATTGCGCGTAATTTATTTGAAATGGCGCAACTCAAAACACCTATTATTTGTACAGTGATTGGTGAAGGTTGTTCAGGTGGTGCTTTGGCTATTGGTGTGGGTGATCGAGTGTTGATGTTGCAATACAGCTATTATTCGGTGATTTCGCCAGAAGGTTGTGCTTCCATTTTGTGGAAAAAAGCAGATAGGGCAGCCGAAGCGTCTGAGGCATTAGGTTTAACGGCTGAGCGATTATTAGAACATGGCTTAATTGATGAAATTATTGCCGAACCGTTAGGGGGTGCACATCGTAACCTGAATGCCACGGCGAGTGCAGTCAAACAACATCTTCTGATGAATTATAATCGTCTTAAACAATTGCCGATCAAAACGTTACTAGATCAGCGTTATCAGAAATTGACAGATGTGGGTCGAGATTAATTCGACAGGCAAACTTCTTGTTGCCTATAGCGGTGGTGTCGATTCGCATGTTCTGTTGCACTGCTTAAGTCAATCAAATTATAAAAATAGGTTGACTGCTATTCATGTTGATCATCAATTGCATTCCAATTCAAAACAATGGACGCAGCATTGTGCACGTGTCTGTGCAGCGCTCAGTGTGCCTTTGCGTGTCGAAATAGTGTCAGTTGAAAAAAATAAAGGGGATAGTTTAGAAGAGCAGGCAAGACGTGCACGTTATGCGGCTATTTTGAAACATGTGGATGTAGAAACCGTGGTGTTAACAGCACAGCATGCCGATGACCAAGCCGAAACCGTGTTAATGCAATTGTTTCGAGGGGCTGGTGTATCGGGTTTAGCGGCGATGCCTCAAGTGAAAGTGTTTGGTCGTGGTCGATTAGAGCGGCCATTATTAAATAAAACACGTGCTGATATTGTCGCATATGCTAACGAACATAATTTGCAGTGGTTAGAAGATCCGAGTAATCAAAATAAAACGTTGACGCGCAATTTTATTCGCCATGAAGTGATGCCTTTGTTGAGATCCAGGTGGCCAAGTGTCGTGAAGACGATTGCTAGGTCGGCTCACCATTGTGGTGAAGCGAGTGAATTGTTGGATGAATATGCTTCACAAGTGGCGGGCATCAACTTCATCACACAGGAGCTGAGTGCTCGTGGCAATTCGTTTGAATCACGCGGTATTATAAAAGATTGTTTCGCTGCACTCGCAGTGACAACCGTTTCGCCCGCGGCACAAAAAAATTTAATTCGTTATTGGCTTAAGCAAACACTGAACTATATTCCTAATGAAAATAAACTACGTGCCATGATGGATATGCCGAATCTACCCACCGATGCGCATTCTGCAGTGGCACTTGATCAGCACGATATCCGTTATTTTCAATCACATTTTTATATTGTGCCTAAAATAAAAATAAATGATTATGCGTTCACTTGGGATTTAAAAAACGATTTAGTCATTCCTGGAGTAGGGACGTTATGTTTGGTTAAAGACCCTAACGGTCAGGTCGATTTAAAAAAATGCCAATATAAAAATATGATCGTTAGAAATCGTCGTGGGGGAGAATCTATTCTTTTGCCCTCTCAAAAACACCACAAAAAATTAAAACAGTTATTTTTAGAATGGTCAGTGCCGCCTTGGCAGCGTCCATACTGGCCATTATTGGTGGTGGAGTCAGAAGTGATTGCCGTGCCAGGATTGGCCGTTTCAGAGAAAGTTTGTTCTGATCAAGGCGGATTTAGTTTGCAGATTATTTGAACGCTCAGTCTAGGAACGTGCACGAAATAACTTTTACAACTTGGCTCGTAATGACGGGATATCATTTTTACAAAATCACGACGATTCCCAAAGAACTGTTAATTCGTAACCGTTACCTATTAATTTGATTGAAACTTAAGAAGCGTTTTAAAAATACGGGATTCCTGTGTTACACTGCGCGCCACTATGACCCAGATTCGCTTTACAAACGTCAATTGCCGCTATGGCGAGCATGTTTTATTAGAAGATGCCAATTTCGCTGTGGCGCGTCGCGATCGTGTTGCTATTATTGGTCGAAACGGTGCTGGCAAATCGACCTTACTAAAACTCATACAAAAAACGACTGATCCTGATTCCGGTGAGATTCAAATTCAACAAGGTTTGCGTATTGCGGAAATGCCACAAGCGGTGCCAAACGATTTGCAAGGTTCTGTGCGTGATTATTTACTCGCTGACGCACAACCTCATGAAGAAGAGTATAAAGTCGACATCGTTTTAGCTCGTTTGAATATTGATCCGCAATTATTATTAGAAAATGCTTCAGGCGGTCAAATTCGCCGTATCTTACTCGCTAAAGCGCTATTTAATGAACCCGATGTTCTATTGCTCGATGAACCCACTAACCATTTAGATATTGAATCCATTCAATGGTTGGAATCTTTTTTATTAAACTATCATAAAACGATTATTTTTATTACGCATGATCGCGCTTTTATGCAAGCAATTGCGACGCGTATTTTTGAAATTGATATTGGTTATTTACATTGTTGGGAAGGTAGCTATGAAACTTTTCTGAAAAATAAAGTGATTCAATTGGCCGGTGAACTGCATGAGCAAACCATTTTTGATAAAAAATTGGCGGAAGAAGAAAAGTGGATTCGGCAGGGTGTGAAAGCAAGACGGACAAGAAATGAAGGTCGAGTGCGTGCTTTAAAAAAAATGCGAGAAGAACGTGCTAGCCGCCGTGAGCGAGCGGGCAGTCTGTCAGTGACGCAGCAGTCGGCAACCTCTGCTAGTAAGCTGGCTTTTAAAGTGAATCATCTGAACATTGCATTTGATGATGCAAAAATTATTAATGATTTTTCCACAGTCATTCGCCATAAAGACAAAATCGGTATTATAGGGCCGAATGGTTCGGGTAAATCCACACTGATTAAAGCATTGCTCAAAACAATTGAACCTACTTCAGGTGAAGTGGAAGAAGGTGCACAATTACAAGTTGCTTATTTTGATCAGCATCGATTAGAGCTAGAGTTAAATCTCTCTGCCGTTGAAAATGTTGCCGGTGGGCGTCAGGATGTTGTGATTAATGGCAAAAGCAAACATGCGATCAGTTATCTGCGAGAATTTTTATTTACTAGCGAAAAAGCACGTGCACTGGTGCGTTCATTTTCGGGGGGTGAGCGTAATCGTTTGTTGTTGGCAAAAATTATTGCTAAGCCTTCTAATGTTTTAATTTTAGATGAACCCACTAATGATCTGGATGTTGAAACACTGGAATTTCTCGAAGAGTTTTTAGTGAATTATGATGGTGCTTTAATTGTAGTGAGTCATGATAGAACCTTATTAAATAATGTAGTGACTAGCACTATTGTGTTTGAAGGTGATGGCAAAGTGAATGAATATGTCGGTGGTTATGATGATTGGCTTGCACAAACAAAAATGAATACGCCGAAAAAAACGATCGAAAAACCCTTGGACACTGTTGTTTCGGGTGCGACACCTGAAAAAAAGAAAAAACTGAGTTACAACGAGCAGCGTGAATTGGATAATCTGCCTCAAAAAATAGAAATGCTTGAAGCAGAAATTGCCGCGATGCAAGCGGAAACGGTGGCGCCTGATTTCTATCTTGATAAAGCTAACGCAGCCAAACAATTGGTCAAGCTAAGCGATCTGGAGGCGGAACTAGCCAATGCCTATAAAAGATGGGAAAAATTGGCATAAGGAATTAGAGTTTCTCCTATAATTTGTGACCGCGCGCAGTATATATTGCACGCAGTATCCTATAAACCAATAAATGAATGGTGCTTAATCCTGCTGATGCTAAGAGTGGTACACCCATCACCTGATAAGGCCAGTGATAAGTCCAAACATTCATATAGACAGGAATATATTCACCCACTGTCGGAAAAAATATCGATACCAATAAAAGCCAAAACAGTTTTTGTGCGCGATTTGCCGCTAATTTAAAAACACATCGTTCGTATAAGTAAGAAACAAAAAATGTGTATCCCCACGCAATTGGAATCCATACTGGAATGAGTTGATAAGACGGAATCAGATGATATGTCCAGTAGTGATGATAGGTGCCCCAAAATTCACAAGCGGTGCCAATGCAAGCAGTCATTAAAAATCCGATCAATTTATAGTAAGCGCCAACTTTAAAGCGGATAAACAGCATGCGCATGCCGACAACCAAAATAATGACGAGTACAGTAAATAAAATCCATTGATGCGCATGTAAACTACCCAGTAAAAAACCTGCGCCGGCCAGTAGTATCGAGATGATGCAAAATTCGGTGATGACTTTTAAAAGAGAA
>Ga0155638_1118_pt2 | contig 13136 bp, 5 predicted proteins | sample RifCSPhighO2_12_FD_107295 | JGI IMG/M metagenome (GOLD analysis project Ga0155638, IMG submission 107295) | Verrucomicrobia bacterium RIFCSPHIGHO2_12_FULL_41_10
GGAACGATGACAGGATAGCGAAGAAATTAGAAGCTTTTCGATTGAGGCAGACAGAAGAGGCGATGGAGAGCTGTTTGCTACCAACGTCATCGTAACAGGCAGAAATTCACCACACCAGTCATCCAGTCCTCGCTATGCGACGACTGAAGTAAAGGTGACAGTTTGGTTTGAATTCAGCTTAATTGAAATTTATAGGAAGCTATTTTTTGATTTTTTTAACTGACTGGACTTTTTAAAGTTTGCAAAAAGTGAGGATTTTCCAAAATTCTTTTTTTAAATATTTCTGTTCTAACAAAACAGCTCATATCCACTAAAAAAATGGCCAATGTCCAATTTCACAACAGCTTAGTTTTCTTCTAAATACTCGGTTAATCCATCTGTAGAATTTGCTCCAATGAATCATCAGGACGATCCCTTAAATCTTAATCAGCGTATCAATCAACCTACAACCTACAGCCTATAGCCTACAGCCTATAGCTTATAGCTTTTGAACTTACCGTTGTTTTTGCAAAAGGGCATCAAAAAATCAATTTTAATCTCCAAGTAGAATCACCTTTAGTCTTTAGCCTTTAGCCTCCAGCCTTTGAACTAAGCAATTTTTGTTATCAAATAAAATGAAAAATCATTTTCAAAAACCGTTCACTCTCGAACAGGCTATAAGCGCCTCTGTTGATTTACTCAAACGAGAAGAAGTTGTTGCCTTGCCCACAGAGACGGTTTATGGGCTGGCAGGAGATGCTTTTTCACCAAAAGCTCTGACCTCTATTTTTGCTGCTAAGAAACGACCGCTTTCTGATCCTCTTATTATCCATCTTCTTGATGTAAGCTGGCTCGATCGTGTGGTAACATCAGGCTTCTTTCGAAACTCTACTTCTGCTGCGAATTGCTGCGTCACTCCGGGGCTCGACTCCTCAGGTATGCCCTATACATTCCGGGGTCTGCGCTCCGAGGTTCCTTGCACTTCATCAGCAGAAGCGAGTTTGGAAAGAAGCCTGTTGACTCCTGACCTGGGAGAGCTTGTCATACAATTGGCAAAAGCGTTTTGGCCGGGTCCTTTAACATTATTACTTCCAAGGAATTCTGCTGTTCCTGATTTAGTAACGGCAGGTCTGGAAACAGTTGCAGTGCGTGTGCCGGCGCATCCTCTTTTTAGAAAAGTTCTCGCTTCTCTTGATCGTCCTCTAGCTGCTCCAAGTGCTAATCGCTTTGGACGAATCAGTCCGACGACGGCTTCTGCTGTTTTTGAGGAGTTAGGTGGAGAGATTCCTTTGATTCTCGATGGAGGCCCTTGTCATCACGGGTTGGAATCGACAATCGTCTGGCCTCATGATGGCGTTTTACAGATTTTGCGTCCTGGTCCGATAACCGCTGCCGACTTGGCCCCTTTTGGGAAAGTAATTTCTAATTCAGTTGAGGGGAAAGCCCCTGGATCACTTAAGAGTCATTATGCTCCACGGAAGAAACTTTCATGGTATGATAAGAATGTATCTCCTCAAAAAAATATTGGCTTATTGGCCTTTTCTCAATCAATCGAAGGGTTTGGAGCTATCGAAGTACTGAGTCCTAGCGGCGATTTAAAAGAAGCTGCCGCTAATCTTTACGGAGCGCTGAGACGACTTGATGAAAGTGCTGTAGAAACACTCGTTGTAGAAAAGATGCCTGAAGAGGGGATTGGACACGCTATTATGGATCGATTGAAGAGGGCGCTTTCTGAATAAGTGGGATTTTTAAATAAGTGGGATATTCCCTCTTGACTTTGCTTGCTCTTAAAGTATTTTTTTTATATGACTATATCTACCATTGTAAGAGACGACAGTTTCAAGTTAATAAATGAATTTATAAAGCCTGATAAAAAAAAGAGAATCACTCTTGGGATTGCTTCTAGCATAGGAGCCTTTAATGTTTATCTTAATAAATTTGGGCAATTAATTCTTGATCCTGTTAAAGCAGTTCCTGCTTCAGAAGCCTGGCTTTATGAAAATAAGAAAGCCTTGGCTTCTGTGAAAAAAGGGCTTAAAGAGTCAGCGGATGGGAAGGTTCATTCCCTTGGTTCATTTGCTAAGTTTATAGAAGAATAGATTGAACATGACGTACAATTTATTTTTTTCTGATGAGGCTAAAGAACAATTACTCTTTTTAGAAAATAATTCTAAAACTGCTCTTTTAAAACAAGTGAGGAAGGCCCTTGGCTATCTTGAGACTAATCCACGACATCCTAGCCTCCATACACATGAATTTACCTCTCTTATAGGATTTCATGGAGAAAAGATTTTTGAGGCATATGTGCAGAATAATACTCCTGGAGCTTATCGAATATTTTGGCATTATGGACCAGATGTTGTGAGGCAGAAAAAAAGAATAGCAGTGATTACAATTATCGCTATTACTCCTCATCCTTAAGAAGGGTTTGGCGCCATTGAAATACTGAGTCCTAGCGGTGACCTAAAAGAAGCCGCCGCTACCCTCTATGGAGCACTGAGACGACTTGATGAGAGTGAGGTAGAAACACTCGTTGTAGAAAAGATGCCTGAAGAGGGGATTGGGTATGCTATTATGGATCGGTTGAGGAGGTCTAGTTGCGATTCAGTCAATGAGTTGACCTAGTCCCACGGTCTCCTTTGGGAGTATTGACCGAACCAAGCTTTCGCTTGGAACAGTCTATCCCACAGTCTCCCGACCACCGGTATTCACTACGATATGCATGAAAATCCGGGTTAAAATTTTTTCAAAGAAGACTTGACTGAAGATGGTTTTGTAGTTTTGATATTTGCAAAATTTTTAAAAACTTCGAAACCATGAAAGTCTTCCTTTCCCTTTTCTTAGGGGCCTTAATAAGCTTTACAAGCTTCAATAGTACTATTGCGCAGAGTGTCAAGATTGAAACCAGCAATTCAGATAATAATAAAAATAGGCATAGGCAAGAAAGTCTCTCTACCGAAGAGCACCAAGTTACAGTACAAGAATATTGTGATTTTCTAAATGCCGTAGCAACGACAGAGGATCCTCATCATCTCTACGATGAGCGAATGGAATCAGATCCAGAGGAAGCCTGTATTATTCGATCAGGAATTCCTGGCAATTACAGCTACTTGGTAGTTGAAGGGAAAGCAAACCTGTCTATCTCCCAGGTCAATTTGTTCAATCAGGCACGATACTGCAACTGGCTCGAAAATGGTCAGCTCATTGTTTCTCCAGATTTCCAAACGAGAGAAAGCACTGAAGATGGAGTGTATACCTTAAGTGGGGAAAAGATCCTTGGCGTTAATTCTGGAGCTAATCACCTTTTGAGGAATGGTTTAAAAGATAATTCAGAAAAGAGTTTTAATATTGATCCACAACTGATGATGGAACCTGCGGTAATCGAAGAGGCAGGGAAAGCTCTTCAAAGAGGGTTAGGGTTTTCAGAAAAAAATACATCCCCAGCACAAATAAACTCAGGTTTTTCAAACTCACGAATAGCTGAATCATCTCAATTTACAGAGAACTTTATGGATTTCACAAATCCTAATGTATTTACAATCATACAAAACCATACTGATACTTCCAATGCTTTCTCCTCCTCCCCACAACACATTGATCCGGCTTTAAAAGATCAGGCTCAACGAGCAATCGGCAAAGTCATCAAAAACTCTTCAACCCAACTCCATGATTATTACAAAAAGGCTGATGAGGCATGGGTAGAACGTGATAGTGGATGGAAAGAGCACGGTTGTCTTTATCATGAACTTCAAAAGAATCAGAAACAGTTGACCTTATCCGAACAGAAACTCGAGCAAGCCAAAAAAGCAACCACTAGCGAAGAACTCCAAAAAACTCGACTTGGCAAGATTGCAAAATATGCAGGGCTTGCTGGAGGAATGTTAGGTAAGGCACCAGATCCGCATGCTCAAGTAATGAGTGCAGGAGTGTCAGTTGTGGGAGGGTTCGCAAGTGCGATCAATCTTGCTTGGTCTTACGGTGACTTAGCTTTTACCAAAAGAGAATATCAACAGATAAGCGAACAACATAAGCTAGCTGCAGAAAAGGAAACGCAAATGCGTGAACAGCTTCGCCAATTAGAGCGACGTGCTGAGGAGATAGAAACGCTAGCTTCCACACAAGCAGAACAATCTACCAAGAAATTAGCAGAGCAACTTTATCCTCAAACAGACTGGAAAGAAAGCCAATGTCAAGCATGGGGAGTTCTTGTAGGTTCAACAGAAAGTGAAAAAGAGAAACTCCAACTTAGCAGTCTAGTCCATCTCCATCCAAACTGGGTAAAAGAAGCAACAAGAAATTCCTGGGAGCAAAAAATTGAAACAGGCAAAGAGCAACTCTTAGCACTGCAAAAGAGAGCCAACCTTCCTTCATTAAAAAGTCGCTATGAAAATGCTCTCCAGCAACATCAACGTGCCCAAGTGAAGGAAGGGCAACAACGAATACTCCTTGATCAAGCGCAAAACTCAATAGAAGAGCTAAAACAAGACATAGAAAAACGAGTTGATGAATTGGAACGACTTGAAACACGGGACAAAATTCAATTTGAGCAAAAAAAGAAAGAATTTATTAAAAAGCTCGAAGAGTTAGAAAAGACACAATTGCGTCTTCAAGAATTGCAGAAAAAATGGGAAAAAGCCGTCCAACGAACAAGTGATCAAGAAGAACAACGCTATATAGCTTCTATTACCTATGATAATGCCATAAAAGAAGCAAGAGCCCTAACACGAGTTAAGAAGGCCTGTCAAACCGATCGAGAACTTTGGCAACGGATATGGCTTAAGAGTGCTTCCAGTAATTATAAAGATTGGAGTTTGCCAGAGATCAGCGCCTCTCAAACCACAGAAAACCTTCTCACGTCCCTTGAAGAAACAATAAAGATTGAAAAGTGTGAGCCTCCTATACAACGATTAGAAGAACTAGAAGTACAGGGACGTGATTTGCGGATACGAGAGGCGATGATGAACATTGCAACAAAAGAGAAGCCTACGGCTTTTACAACCATATTGCATCCTTTTTCAAAGCAACCTTCACTTTCCAATCAAACTTCATTCTACTATTCTGCACCAAGCAACCTTGATCAAGTGAAAGAATGGGTTCAATATAAACAGGAACGTCCAAGTGCTCAAGATCAAGAACGTTGGGAGGTGCGAGAAAAACTAGATCAACTTCAAAAAGAGATAAGAGTTCAAAGGAAAGAATTAAAAAAAGAAGACCCTTCTCAAGAAGGAAAAATGCGTGCTGATAGTGACGAAATGGATGACGGCAACGATGACAATGATGATAGTAAAAGCCAAATTAGTGTGAGCCAACGTAGTGTTTCGAGTATTGGAGGACGCTTTTTTAATAGAAATAAAAAGCAGTCTGCTTCACCCCTTCCTTCCATTAGTGAAGAACAGCAATTTTCTCCAAAACAAGAGAAAAAAAGCAATCTAAATCAAGAGAAGCTTAGACAACGACAAGAGCAAGCAAGCGAACTCATAAAAAGATATTTTCAGCTTCTGACCCAAGCTGAAAATGAGCGTTTGAGTGCACTGGGTCAAAAAGGAGCAATACCCTTTAATAAAGAAACAGATCGTAATTATGCTTGGGAAAAAGCAGACAGAAAAAGTGTTGCTATGATCCAAGAAAAACGTCGAGAAAAAGAGAGCGAAGAAATAGAGCAAGAACAACAAAAGAGTTGGCAAACCAATACAGAACGCTGGAGAGCACGGGCTCAAGCAGACCGCGCCTCAGAAGATTTAAGCCAAGTACAACAAAAGGTTCTCAAGCTAGGGTCAGAAGAAATAAAAGCAAAAACAGCAGCACAGCAAGCAGAAGTTGTTCTCAGAAAATCAGAGGCGTTAGCGGAAGAAGAGCAATTAAAACAGGCTTATGTGGCTGCAGAAAACGAATGGAAAAAAATTGCTCAAGAATATTACGATGAGCCTTCAAAGCAGAGCATGCTTCAAGAAGAAGATGAGGTGCAAGCTTATGAACTTCTAAAAGAAAGAGATAGAGTGATTAATAAGCGTTGGGAAAAACTTCTTAAGAGTTATAATAATCCAGGACTTGAAAAAAGTGATATTGATCAAGAAGTAATAAATGCCATTGAAGAAGATGAGATCAGTGAATTTAAGATGAATCTTGGAAGTGAACTCAATAAAATGTATGGCGCTAGTCTTAAAATACATCCTAAGCACGAGGCCTTAGCTTTAGCTAATTACAGAGAGCAGGCCTTCCAACGAGCTTTAGAACATGCACGAAACTACCCCGAAGAAATGGCCGAAGTTTGGGAACAAATTGAATCTGCAGAAAATAATGTTCCAGCAGCTCAACTAGAAATTAATAAAGAAGCAGCAAAAATATTTAAAAAAGAAGTCAGACAACTTGAAAAGATCGAAAATACCTGGAAACGCATTCTAGATGGAGAGCAAGAAGAAGCGAAACAGACACGAGAACAAGCTGCTCAAGAATATTATCGAGGTAATCTCGACGATTGGAGAGCCTTGAGCGAACAAGAGAGAACGCGTTATAACAACGAAGCTAAGAAAGCCAATGAAGAGTACACTCAAAAAAGAGATGAGGCACAGGAAACTATTGTAGGAGCTCAAGCAGAAAAGTTAAAAATAGAAGCTGAAATAAAACGTATTGAAGGAAAATCATGGGTTTCGATTACCGCAGCAAGGCGGAAAGAAAAACTGACTGGATATTACCGACAATTAGAAGAAGTAGAGAGCACTATCAAAAAAACTTCTGAACAACTTAACGAGCAAGAGGAATTCTTGAAAATTGGTAAAAAAGCCAAACAAAAAGAAAGCTACTATCATACTTTAACCCAAGTTCAATGGGCGCAAGAAAAAGCAAGAGACGCAAGTAGTAGCAATCCTTACTGGAAACAAGCTGCAGAATGCTATGGGAAAGCTAACACCCAGTGGAAAGAAGCCTCCGATGATAAAAATCTAGAGCCTGAGCAAAAGCAACACGAAAAAAATGCTGCTTCCTATCAATCTGCTGCTGAGTCTTATGAGAAAGCTGCTCAGGAGAATGCTGAACTGTTAAAAACTCATAATAAAGGTAAAGAAACCTTGATTTCACTCTATAACCAGCAGGCAAAACTGTACGAACAACTAGCCCAGCAACAAGAAAAAGATCGACTTTCTACCAAAACCGCTGATGTTTATGACACCTCTGATACCTCCGATCTTCAAGAAGATATCCAGCAACTCGAGAAAAAAATCGAACGTTACCTTGGCACTCGAGGAGCTCAAATAGAAGACCTCCAAGAAAACCTTCCCTTATTAAAAAAGAGATTGGAAGGCCTGCAGAACGAAGTTGTTACTCTGCGTCAACAAGGTAAAGAAGGTTTGGCATTAAAAAAAGAAGGCTTGGCTACAAGTCTTCGTGAACTCATTACCTCCTGTCAAAAATCCCTAGAAGACCTACTCCAAGAAAGTCCGGAAAGCAGTGAACGAGCAGCTAACGCTCTTACTGCCATTCAATCTCAAAAAACCAAAGACCAGCAGCTCCAGCAAACCATCGAGCAAATACTCCAACTCGAAGCAAAAATGACTCCGCTAGAGCAAAGAGCTGCCCTTCTGCCATCAGAAATCACAGCGGCTCAAGGCCGAGGTGAGCTTTTTCTAGTCAAAGGACAACAAAATTTGATGGCCCGATTCAACCAAGTTTTAGAACAGACTAAGAAAATTAATAGCCAACTTCTCACACAACCCGAGGGAACTGTGAATACCACTGCAGACTTCCAAACCTGCATGAGTCAGTTAGAGCAACTAGGAGAGCAAAATCATTACCTTCAGCAAATTACTCCTCAACTTCAACAGCTGGATCAAACCAAGAAAGTTCTTATGGCGCGAGGTATGAGTTTGAAGGAGAGTATAAAACTAGCGCAATCTCAAGGAGAAACCTTTCTCACCCAAGGTCAAGAGCAGCTTTATGTCGAAGCAAAAAAACTATACTCAGAAATAGATCCAACAGCAGGACCATTGCTTGCAAAAGCTGAGAAAGCGCCTGAACGAACTAACGATTTACTCTTCCGATGCAAACGATTCGAAGAACAAGAAAAAACACTTCAAGAAAATGCCATCTTCTTAAGAGAACTTGGACAGTATAAAAATAGCTTCCAAAAACGTGTTGAAGTTCTCAGTAGAGAAATAACTGCTTCTCAAAGTCGAGGAGAAACACTGCTGGTTGAAGGACAACAAGAATTGCACAAGACAATAGGCCAAGCCGTCATAGCCATCGATCGAGCTAGTAAACAAATTCTTGAAAGTGGAAATAACTCTCCTAATAACACTTCCGAACAGACTGCCGCTCTCATAGGAAAACTCAAACAACTTAAAGAGCGCGATGAAGCCCTCCAACAAAATGCTCCAACGTTGCTTATCCTAGAGCAAAAAAAGAATTACTTTCAAGATCGTCTTAAAAATCTCACTGCCGAGATTGCTGCTCCAAAGAATAATGGGGCCAAAACCTACCTTAGCGAGGCTCAACAATTCCTTGCAGGAGTTCTGAATCAAGCCCTCTTAAAAATCGATCAGAGTGCGAAACAATTAATTGCTAACGCAAACGAAGCTTCGACAGCAGCTAAAACACTCTTGACTCAATTAGATCAACTAGAACAAAGAGATCAGAACCTCCAGAAAAATGCTCCTGACTTAGGAAAACTCAATGACAAGAAAAATCTCCTTCAACATCGTCTTGAGTCACTGACTCTAGAACTCAAGGCCTCTCAAGAACAGCAACAGCACCTTATTGTTGAGAAACAACGAACACTTATTAACGAAATTACTCAAGCCCTTGCTAAGATCGATCAGAGTGCAAAGCAGCTTTTGTCTAATACATCTGGTATTGTAGATCAGACACAAACATTGATTGGACAAGTTGAGCTGCTAGAACAACGAGACCAACGACTTCTACAACAGGTTGAACAACTAAAAAATCTGAAATTAGTATTTACTCCCCTACAAAACCGTGCAAAAGCCCTTGAAAATGAAATCATCACTTCTCAAATCCGAGGAGAAATAACGCTTGCTCAAGCACAAAAAAACTTATTAGAAGAAATCAAAAACATCCTTGAGCAAACCTCACAAGCCGTTAAACAGCTTCTTACTGGAGATGAATCAACGTCCGAAGCTGCTTCTCTGAGTATTAAAGAACTTACTCCTCGTTTGGAGGAACTCCGACGACGCGATGAGCGAATCCAAGAAAATGGCTTGCTCTTACGCGATCTTGAACAAAAGAGGAAACTTCTTCAAGAGCGCATAGAAACGTTGAAAGGAGAAATTGCCTCTTCAGAAAAGATAGGAGAAGCCCTCTTTGCCCAACAACAACAAAACCTCTTAAGCACCCTTCAACAAACTCTTGATAAGGCGTCTGAAATTGGAACGCAACTGACTCAGGGAACCGATAACGCTGCACAACGAGTGAAAGCTCTTTTCCAAGAGATGGATCAACTCCAACAACGCAATCAACAATTGAAAGAGAATGTTATTAAAGTCCAAGAATTTCAACAAAAGAAAACACTTCTTCAAAATCGTCTTGCAACCCTATCCGAGGAGATAAAGACTTCTCAAAGCCAAGGAGAGCTTCTTATTGCTCAAGGCCAAGAAACATTGATTGGTAAGATGAGAGGAATGCTTTCGCGTATTGAAAAGACAATGGAACAACTACGTTCGGGGACTGTTGGAATAATTAGCGCGGCTCCAACTTCTGAGACAGTCAACACACTCCTAGCTGAAATTGGACAACTTGAGCAGCAAGATTACTATTTCAAGCAAAACATTCCTTTGTTAAGAGAATGTTTAGAGAGGGGACGTTTCCTCCACAATTATATTACGACTTTGCAAGAGAAAATTACCGCTGTTCGTGCTTCTCAATTTTCGCAGGATCGAGGAGAACAATTTCTTGCTCAAGGCCAACAAAAACTCCTTGATAGTTATCAGCAAACTCTAAAAGGTATAGAGGAAGTGGTGAAACAACTTCTTTCCGGAACTAAAGAAGCCTCTGAACAAGCCAAGGCTTTGTTAACTCAGATTAAGCAACTTCAGCAACGAGAAGAAGCGCTACAGAAGAATATTCCAATACTTCTTGAATTGGATCAAAAAAGAGCTATTCTCCAAACTCGTGCAGAGACTGTTGAACGTGATATTATTGACTCAAAAAACCGAGGAGAAATGTCCTTTATTCAATGGGATCAACAGAACCTCTTGGAGGCTATCCAAGGTACTAGAGATCATGTTTCTGAACTCATGAAGCAACTGATAGATGGAGTTAATTACACTTACGAGCTAGCAGAAGCTCAGAGAAAAGTTCAAGCAGAAGATTCAGCAAAGATTGCAGCTGCAGAAAAGATATTGCAAGAGAAGCAAGAAATCAAGAGAAAGCGATCGGAAGCAGTTACGATAGCCCAAGAACTTTATTCAAAAGCACATCAAGCAGGAAGTATTGCAAGAGATGCTGGAGCTAAAGCTGAGGGAGCACTAGTCAATGATCAAGAGCTTCTATGGGGAGAAGCTATAGAGAGGATTAAAGAGGCAGGAAGAGTATGTGTTCAAGCAGCTGATTTTCATCGAATAGAAAGTGCTCAAGCAGAGGAATCTCAAAGAGGATGGTGGAGTGAACAACTGAGCACTATAGAAAAATGGAGAACATGGTGTGCTGCTAAACTTACTGAATGGGAGACTCGAAAAAATCAAGTAAGAGAAGTAGAACGTTTTGCTCAGGAGAAAATTGCTAAAGAAACAGCAATACGAGTTCAAATAGAAGAGTTAAAACAATCTTCTCTAAAAACTAAAACCATGAAAGAGGCATCATCTAATTCTTCTGAGCAATGGGAGCTAAAACAGAGTATTGATAGATTTGCCGATGCTATTGAATATTTAAATAATGCTATCAGAGTTATTGTATCGGGAGTCTCAGAAAATACTGCATGGAAACTTTGGAAAGAAGCAGCAACACTGAGTAGAGAAGCAGCAGAAAAATACATAGCATCTGCCCAAATGTTGAATAAAGGAACTAAAGAAGATGCAAGTCGCTTGGATAGTGAAGCTGATATTTCTTTCGTAAAGTCATTGCGTGTTAGATATTTAGCTGAATCAAATGAAGCCGAAGCAGGTGGTAATAGAGAATTAGCTGAAAAATGGAATGCAATAGCAAGAATAAACCAACAAGCTATCGATCCTTTAACCCAAGCAGTGAGAGCTAAGGGAGAAGGAAACAAAAATGAGGGAGATGGTTGGCAGTTGGCAGGTCAAGGTTTTTATTATGGAGCAGAAAAACTAGAAAAAGCGCTTGAAGCAAAGATCATTGGCAAGTTAGAAGTAGCTAGAAAATGGAAAGAGGCAGCAGAGCAACAAGTACGTTCTGTTGAGTATTTCACTCAAGCAGCTAGAGCTCATAAGGAAGGAAAAAAAGATGAAGGTGAGAGTTGGTATAATGCCGGTCGAGGTTTTTATTGGACAGCAGATAAACTAGAAAAAGCAATCGGAGCCGAAGTAGCAGGCAATTCAGCAATAGCTAGAAAATGGAGAGAGGCAGCCGAGCAACAAACGCGTTCCGTCGAGCCTTATACCCAAGGAGCTAGAGCAAAAGCAGCAGGAAAAAAAGATGAAGGTGAGAGTTGGCATAATGCCGGTCGAGGTTTTTATTGGACAGCAGATAAACTAGAAAAAGCAATTGAAGCTGAGGTAGCTGGCAAGTCAGAAGTAGCTAGAAAATACCGCGAAGCTGCTGAGCAACAGGTACGCTCCGTAGAGTATTATACTCGAGCAGCTAGAGCTCATAAGGAAGGAAAAGCAGATGAAGGTCATCGTTGGAATAGAGCAGGTAATGGTTTTTATTCTTCAGCAAATACACTAGAAAAAGCTATTAAAGCTGAAGTAGTAGGTAATTCAGAAGCAGCTAGAAAATGGCGAGAGGTGGCGGAACAACACATACGTTCCGTTGAGCCTTATACCCAAGGAGCTAGAGCAAAAGCAGCAGGAAAAATAGATGAAGGTGAGAGTTGGCATTGGGCTGGTCAGGGTTTTATTAATGCAGCAGAAAAATTAGAAGAAGCGATTGAAGCCGAAAATTCTGATAGACGAGAAGAGGCCAGAGAATGTCGCGAAGCAGTCGAGCAATACAAACGCTCTGTCGATCATTTTACTCAAGCAGCTAGATCTTACGCTACAGGAAATACAGGTGAAGGATCGCGTTGCCATCGTGCTGGTCTTGAGTTATTAGTTAAACATGGGTTGTAAATATTATAAAAGGGTCAGTCGAGGTACCAGTGGATACGCAAACCACGTGGAATGAGGGTCAGGGTTCAAATATCAAGTAGAAAATATAAAACACTATAGATTAAGTGATAACTTAAACTGAACTATTTTTTTTGAATTAAAAAAGACCAGTCTCTGGATTTTGAGAAAAGAAGTCAGTTCCAGGATTAGAAAATCCAGGATTGAAAAATCAAACACGAGGATTTATTTTTATTTGACTTTTGTTCGCAATAATGCGATTGTTTAAAGAATGCCTAAAATAAAAGTTCTATTTTATAAAGATGAAGATGGTTCAGTTCCAGTGATAAACTGGTTGGATAAACTACCTTCTAAGGCTCTGAAAAAATGTACTATAAGAATTGAACGTTTAGCAGAACTAGGTTATGAATTAAGACGTCCGGAAGCAGACTTGTTAAGAGATAAAATTTATGAACTGCGAATTGGTCTTCAAGGAATTAATTATCGCATACTTTATTTCTATCATGGTACTATAGCTGCAATGCTTGCACATGGGATTACTAAAGAACAAGAAGTTCCTTCTCAAGAGATTAATAAGGCCTTGGAGCGAAAAAGAAAATTTGAATTAAACCCAGAAAAACATACTTATGAAGAATTCGAATGAAAAAAAAACCAGTGATGCATTAACAATTCTGCATCGGCGTTTTTTTGAGGGCAAGCCAGAAAAAATTGCTGAACTTGAAAAAATGCGTAGTGATGATGAAGTGGCTCGTAAGATATACGAACTGCGCAGTAGCGCAGGTCTAACACAACGACAATTAGCAAAACTTGTTGGTACAACAGCCTCGGTGATTTGCCGTCTTGAAGATGCTGATTATGAAGGGCATTCGCTTTCAATGCTTAATCGTATTGCTAGAGCGCTTGATCGAAAAGTTGAAATTAATT
>Ga0155638_1179_pt3 | contig 13027 bp, 10 predicted proteins | sample RifCSPhighO2_12_FD_107295 | JGI IMG/M metagenome (GOLD analysis project Ga0155638, IMG submission 107295) | Verrucomicrobia bacterium RIFCSPHIGHO2_12_FULL_41_10
CTGCCGCTGCAGCGGCATCTCCAGCCTATAGCCTTCAGCCTTTAGCCTATCTTCATCCTGAGCAAGAAGAGTGGATGTATTGAGTAATAATACCAAACTCAGTAAAGATCGAGTCAATGATTTCATAAAGAGAAAGTTTTGGAGTACGTTTACAGAGTTGGAAGTAGTTATATTAGTCATTCTTGTCGCTGCTTGAAAGTAGCTTGAAGAAAAATTTTCACTCATTGTGGTATTTATAGATTGTCCAACATATTGATGCTAATTTTCTACAAGTGCTTCCATTGCTTGAGTCCAGTAATGAACTTCCTCTTTCTTTCCCTCCTGAACAGCCTGAGCAGCAGCAGCCCATGCCCTACTCTTTTCTAGCACTTGCATAAAAGGATTTTCCCGATTCTCTATGAGTGTTTCTACTGCTTTGGTCCAATAACCAGCTTCTTCTTCATGTGCTTTCTGAGCAGCCGCATGCATTTTTCTCGTACATTCAATAGCCTCTTTAACACAAAACTTTACGTCTTCCCACTCACCTAAATAGTTATTTAAAGATTTATTTTCTGCAATAGCCTCTGTTACCTTGGTCCAGCATTCTATGGCATCCCTATCTCCCCCTTGTGTAGCCTTAGCCGCCTCAGCCCATGAGTTTCCTAACGATTCGATTGGTGCTTGAGCAAAGACCTCTGCTGCTTTCGCCCAGTAGTAAGCTTCCTCCACATTGCCAGCTTGCGAGGCCTTTATACTCTGCTCCTTCCACTGAAAAATAATTTTAGCTTTACGAACAGCATCCTTCCACTCCCTACCTGTTTTACCATCCACACCACGAGGACCTGCAGTGCAAGCCGTCGCTCTCTTTGTTAAGCAGCGAGCTGCCTCCAAAGCTCCCCAACAGTCAGCCACGACACTCTCAGCTCTATAGGTAGCAATTGGGGCGATGTTATTACAATAGCCCTCATTACAAATAATATTTGGCTGATGTAAAGCACAAGGATGTATTCGAAGGTGTGTTTTTAGAGATCGTTCAGCCTCTTCAGCAACATTAATCCAGTTAACAGCCAAATAAATCCAACTAGCAGCAGCACGAGAAAGCTTTGAATCATGGGTTGTGCTGTAAGCAGTGTAAGCTTGTTTAACCTTTTCTATATATTCGTTCACCTGTTGATTTTTGATAATAGGACGGGCCAGGTAATTCTCTACAAATATCCTAAATGCCATTTCTCTGTTAGTAACTATTCGGCCAACAGGTTGAATAGAGGCTGTAGGTGCCGCTGCTGCGGCAGGAGATGGAAGATGGGAGATGGAAGATGGAAGTAAAGAGTCATTGCTCCAGGCACAATTGGAAACACTCTGATGATTCGTTGGAACACATTCTACAGATGGGTTAATCGAATGTTTACCATTGCTCGAAGGGATAGCACTCACAACCTCACTTCTTCCTACGCCTGCGCCTTCTTCAACTGCTGCTCTCTCTGCAGTGATAGTTTTTTTCCCAAAAATCCCTAAAGCTTCTCCTATAGTTTTTGTTCCCTCTTCAACCGAAGAATTCATCATCAATTTGGGCGCAACGCCCAAATAGGAGATAGAAGATGGAAGATTGGAGATTGGGACAGAATTGTTTACTAAGAGCGATGATTGGTTATCAACATCCTTATACTCAATTCCATTTATTACACTGCCTTCGATTTCCTGGAAACTGCAGCCTTGAGCCTCAACTTCCATCTGCCATCTGCTATCTTCCATCTCCTGCCGCTGCAGCGGCATCTCCAGCCTATAGCCTTCAGCCTTTAGCCTATCTTCATCCTGCGCAAGAAGAAGACTACCTCCATTAAGTAATAGTACCGAACTAAGTAAAAATTTAGTAAATGATTTCATCAGAAGAAAAAGTTGCTTTGAATTTGGACTAAAAATCAACTCAGATGGTAATTCTAACCTCTTCTTTTGCAAATAAAAACTCCTAATTTTCATTCGTAATAAGTATATACAAGGCAACAATAGTAATGAAGATTCTATGCATCTACTTTTTCTTGAATCAGCCTGAGCCTCTTAATTTCCATTGTTTTATTAACTCAAAAAATAAGTGTCAACTCATCACAGAACTGGCACTAAAATACCGAAATACCGGGACTTTTATCAATCTTTTTAAAAAAAATTTTAAATCCAATATCTTACGCCATTTTATCCATTTCTATTCACGTTTTTAGCGTCATGTTATTAGCATAGACCAAAAGGTGGTTTGAACTTCATCTTGTTTTTCTTTGTGTGGTCATCAGATCTCAAGATTGGTTTAAAGTGATCTAATTTAATTGGAAAATCCCATTCATTACCCATAACCACATTGGCTGCTAATCGACCGATTTCATCAGAGCCTCGTGCTCCGTGGCCATTACCTCCAGCAACTATATTTAGGCTATTGTCTTCATTAATTTGTCCGATATAGGGGTGGTGAGTAGGTGTTTTCTCAATGATGCAACATGCTTCACGAATTGATTTAGGTTTGAGATCAGGTAAGAGTATTTGTTGCATCTTGGCTAAAAATGCATGTTGTTGTTTTGTAATTTCTTGATTGATATACCATTGCCTCATTTGTTCAAGTGTATTAAGCTCCTTAACAATAGGTTGCATTCCTGGACCAATGCGAACGTACCATTTGTCATCTGGATATTTAATAGGAGGTAGTAAGTAAATCGACATGTTATTGTTGCCAGTGTCTTCTGGGTCAACAGTAATAATGGTGGGCATTTTATGAAGTCGATTAACATCATCCTGTCCAACCTCAAAAAGTAAATTTGGTTCTGTAAAGGTATGTAACTCTAGTTTACAGTGGTCAGGTAAAATTTTGTTGTGATTGATAAATGATCCGGCAGCTATTAATACTTTCTTCGTATAAAGTTTTCCTTTTTTTCCGTTCTTTCGGATATCTAATTGCCATAAGTTAGATAATTTATTCTTTTCAAGATGGGTAACACTCCCTCTTATAAGTACGCCTCCGCTACGCTCAAAAAGACTGAGTTGTGCTTTTACCAATTCACGTGGGTTTAAGTAGCCGGCCATCTGATCCTCAAATAAACCTTCTATTCCGCTCACAATAGGCGGAACACTGAGATACGGCCATTGATCTTTAATTGATTCGCTGTTCATTCTTTCAACGGGAATCGACGAGGCTTTACACTGTTTTATGATCAACTCTGTTCAGCTGAAAATGGATTTTGCCATTAGGACTAAAGAGCCGCTTTCGTAAAAGAAAGGAATTCCAGACGCTGTTTCAATACCGCAAAATCGGTTAATAGATCTTGAGTCAGTTGAAGCCCATACTTCGTCCCAGCCAAGTCGTCGCGTTATTCTTGCTTGATCGTAATATGCTCCAAAGCTTAATTGGGAAGATGCAACCAACTTATTTAGAGGTTCTTCAGGGCCGATTAGGGCCACATTCGCTTGGTTTGTGCTTAAGTATTTGGCAGCAGAAGAGCCAAACATGCCAGCTCCAATGATTGTGATGTCGAAGCATGGGTGGGTCATATTGTTGTCCTAAGTGGGACTCTCAGCACGATTCAAATAAAATATTTTATTTTCCCAAAAATAGCATCAGCGATGTTATGCTCAGCATAAACTTGCTTGAATTTTATCACAAAAGCCTTCCAGTCCTGGTCACTTTTTTTGATTTTGTGTTTAAAAGGAAATTTTCATTTCAAACTAAAACGATGCCATCATCCCATAAAGAAATCCTTTAAGGTATTCCGTTTCAGGAAGTCCCACAACAATAGGATGGTCAGGGCTCTGTTGGAAGGTTTGGAGTTGTCGCGCAGAGCGTCGGGCATCTACGAAGGCATCAGCAACGGTTCCGTGAAACTCTGAAGCCGAGACATGATGGGAACAGGAGAAGGTAGCAAGGAGGCCCTCTTTGGAGAGAAGCTGTGCAGCTTTGAGGTGAAGCTCACGATAACCACGTAACGCATCGTTGACTCCTTTTCGTGTTCGGGCAAAAGGAGGTGGATCGAGGATAATGAGGTCGTACTCTTCCTGACGACGGGCGGCGGTGGTTAGGCAATCAAAGACATTGGCTCCAACAACTTTTAGAGAAACATTATTTGCCTTAGCATGGGCTTCAATTCGAGGAAGGTTATCAACCCCTGATTCTACGGCAGTTACTTCGGAAGCTCCTGCCAAAGCACAAGCGATGGCAAAGGCTCCTTGATTAGAAAAACAATCCAGAACGCGGCGTCCTTTTGCCCAAGAGGCAACGTCGCGATAGCTTGTTGTTTGATCGAGATAAAACCCCGTCTTCTGACCTTTTAAAAAATCAATGAGAAAGGTCATCCCTCCAATTTCTACCGAATGCTCTCCTGGATCAGATCCATGAAGTAGACCAACCCGCGGTTCTAATCCTTCTAATTTTCTTGAAGAGGAATCATTCCTCTCAATGACTGTTGTCACGCCGAGCACGTCAACAATTGCCGCAACAATAAGCTCTAGCCGCTGATCCATAGCTATGGTTGAGGTTTGCAGAACAGCCACAGAATCGTACCGATCAATAATCAATCCAGGAAGCCCATCGCTTTCACTCCAAACAACACGTCGCACCTTAGGATCAATCCCTAAGCGATCTCTAAACTCTTGTGCCCGCATAAGACGACGTTGAAAAAAATCAGCGTCGAGATCTTGTCGTTGATGAGAAAAACGTCGGGCAACAATCTGAGAACCCCCATGATAAATTGCACTCCCCAGCATCCGATCACGTCCATCCTTAATCGAAATAACATCACCATCTTTAGGTGTGCCAAAAACTTTTAATACTTCCGTATGGTAGACCCAGTCATGTCCATGAAGAATGCGAGCCCGAGGGCGAATAATAAGACCGGCCATAGGAAGAACATATTCGGCCAACAGGCCGAATATAAGTTTAAGTTATAAGTTTAAGTTTAAGTTGATTTTTGGTCACTTCGTGACAAGGTAAAAAGTGAAGCGCCATTTTTATTTGCACCTAGTTTTTTGCTCTCGAAGTCGCTTCAGGACAGGGTTTCAACATTTCTAGAAAAATTTTATCGTCTGAGATAACCGAATATTTACGAAAGAAAAAATAGTCACAAAAGAACACAAAGAATCACAAAAGAAGAAATCAAGAATGAAGGGGGGGGGGTAAAGAGTAACGTGCATTGATTGGGAATAGGAGATTTTTTTCTTCTATTTTTTTGAAATGAAAATTTTCCTAAAATGCTCCTTTTAAAACTCTCTCGTCTCTTAACTCGAATATTTCATACTGAATCGTGATGAGGCGCTGTGCAAAGCTTGTAAATACAAGGCGGATGAAAGATTTTGACGATGTGGCTGTATGTCTCATACTGTCCAAGGAGAAATCTGAATCCAACGTAGTAGTTATGAGTTTTCCACAAGCCGTAATAGATTTAGTATGAAATATTCGGGTTAGCTCTCTTTACCCTTTTTTTACTCTTCACTTCTCTAGTGCCAAATTTCTTTTTTGTGATTCTTTGTGTTCTTTTGTGGCTATTTTTCTGCCACTTACGGTAACGTTGCTACAAAACGACGTTGTTCACAACGCCTCAAGCCATTTCCGGGTACTCAAAAACACGCCCTTCATAATTACGCAGAACGACTTTTTCTTGGTCGTGGGAGAGGATATAGTTTGGATTGACGGGCACTTTACCGCCTCCTCCTGGTGCATCGATCACAAATTGAGGAATGGCATAACCGGTCGTGTGCCCTCTTAATCCTTCAATGATTTCAATGCCTTTGGCTACCGATGTCCTCAAATGGGCTGATCCACTAATCAGATCGCACTGGTAGAGATAGTAAGGTCGAACACGACACATCAGAAGTTTCTGCACCAGTTCTTTCATTACAGGAATACTATCATTGACCTTCGCCAGCAAAACACTTTGATTGCCCAAAGGCACGCCATGATTGGCAAGGCGTTCTAAAGCCTCACGAACTTCTATTGTTAACTCACGAGGATGGTTAACATGCACACTCATCCAGAGAGGATGATATTTCTGTAGCATCTGACAAAGCTCAGGAGTTATGCGCTGAGGAAGAAAAATAGGCACTCGTGTCCCAATACGCAGAAATTGAAGATGAGGAATAGCTCTTAATCGAGAAAGAATTTTTTCAAGTTTATCATCAGAGAAAAGCAAAGGATCACCTCCCGAAAGGAGAACATCGCGCACTTCCTCATGTTTTTCAAGATACTCAAAAGCTTGATCAAACTCGGTATGAAGCTCTTGTTCTCCCACTCCGCTCACCACACGAGAACGAGTGCAGTAACGGCAATAGGAAGCACAACGATCGGTAATCAGAAAGAGCACTCGATCAGGATAACGATGCACAAGCCCAGGCACAGGCATATGCGAATCTTCTCCGCAGGGATCAGCCATTTCTGAAGAAGCCGTATGAGTCTCTTCAAGACGAGGAATAATCTGACGACGAATGGGATCATCGGGATTATCAGCATCGACTAAGTTAAAATAGTGAGGAGTTATCGCCATTGCTAGCTTATGAGCCGAAAGGATAACTCCTGCACGTTCCTCAGAAGAAAGCTTAAGATGTTTTTCGAGTCCTTCTAAATTGGTAACGCGATTTTTTAATTGCCAATGCCAATCGTCCCAATCTTCGGCTGCTACGTTTGGCCATCGTCCGGGAGCATGAGAAAGAAAGTCCATATAGAGGCAAGTAACGGGTAAAGAGTAACGGGTAAAGAATTCTGAGGCGTAATTTACTACTTCAACACTATATGACTAACAGATCAGATTTAACCAGCGAGAAGAGCAGAAATTAACCGACCAGAAAGGTAAAGAGTAAAGAGTAAAGGGTAAAGAGTCCTGAGGCGCAATTTACTAAGTCAACACTACATGATTAATAGGTCAAATCTAGCCAATGAGAAGAGAAGAAATTAACCACAAAAGAACTCAAAAGAAAAAGCCGTCTCATACAGCACGGCCTAACAAATAACTTACGCATAACAAACGGTATTTTCAAAAAATAGATGTCGATAAAACAGAACTCAAAATAAATTTTAGGAATTACACTGGAAGCGCTTTAGCCTCCAACCGAAGGCAGCAGCCTAGTTCTATAAGCTTTACGTCGTTGTTTAGCATCAGCCAAGAATGCATTTTGGGCACTAAAGGATTCTTCCTCCTTGGGAGGGAGATGATAATGACCATCACTATCCATGATATGTGATTTAACATTATCTTTCCAAAACCAATCAAGAATTTCCTGAAGATGGGTTTTAACACCGGGATTGATAATTGGAAACAAGGTTTCAATACGCCGAAAAAGATTACGCGGCATCCAGTCAGCACTGCTAAGGAAGAGTTCAGGATTCCCTCCATTTTCAAAGCGAAGGATACGACTATGCTCCAAGAAACGTCCCACAAGACTACGCACTTCAATATTATCACTAACATTAGGAACTCTTGGACGCAAACAACAGATACCACGAATGAGAAGTTTTATAGGAACGCCTGCTTGTGAAGCCCTATAAAGAGCAGCTATCATTTCCTCTTCAGCAAGTGCATTCATCTTGAGCATAATACCGGATGGATTGCCCATTTGAGCATTAGAAATTTCTCGGTCAATGAGCGCAAGCAATTTCTCTCGCATATCATAAGGAGCAATCGTAAGTTCATTGAGATCAGGAACTTTAGAAACCCCTGTAAGGATATTAAACATAGCGGCCACATCAGAAGTAATCTCTTCCCGTGCTGTGAAGAGGCCAAGATCGGTGTAAAGACGCGCTGTCGAGGGATGGTAATTTCCTGTGCCAAGATGGACATAGCGACGAATGCGCTCTCCCTCTTTTCGAACAACGAGCATTGCCTTGGCGTGAGTTTTGAGACCGGAAAGTCCATAGATCACATTAATTCCGGCTTCACGCATCATGCGAGCCCATTTAATATTAGCAGCCTCATCAAAACGGGCTTTCAACTCAATGATAACAGTCACTTGCTTTCCATTCTGCGCTGCGGTAATGAGTGAAGAAACTAACGGAGAATCGCTACTTGTACGGTAGAGCGTCTGTTTAATAGCTAAAGTATGAGGATCCTCCGCTGCATGACCAAGAAAATCGGCAACGGTTTGAAAGCTGTCATAAGGATGATGCAATAAAATATCTCCTTTACGAAGATGCCAAAAAATATCGGTTTCCTCTTGAAGTGCAACTACTGTTACAGGAGTAAAACGTTGGTCTTTGAGGTCAGGACGGTCTATTTCAAAAGCAAGAGGCATCATCCTTTTGAGATTCAACGGACCATCAATGCGATAGAGATCATTCTCATGTAAATGAAAGAGATTCAGCAATCGATGGGAAATATCTGCAGGACAATTTTCTTGAACCTCAAGACGAATAGCGGCCCCACGATCAACATGGCGCAATTCTTCTTCAATAGTATGAAGAAGATTGTCCGAGTCCTCTTCATCAATAGAGAGATTACTATTTCGAGTGATCCGGAATATATGGGCTCCTACAACCTTAATTCCATAAAATAGAGATTCTACATGATGCTGAATAATACTTCCTAAGAAAACAAAATGGTATTCATCTGCTGTATTGGCACGAGAAAAAGGAACAATACGTGGTAGGATACGCGGAATTTGAACAACCGCTAAATCAGTATTAATATCTTCTCCTTCGAGCTGCACGGCAACATTGAGACTTAAGTTTAGAAGTTGAGGAAAAGGATGCGAAGGATCAATAGCTAGTGGAGTAAGTACAGGAAAAACAAAGTCACGAAAATAGTTAGCAAAATACTCTTGTTCCTCTGCAGGAACATCAGGATATTCGTGAAAGTAAATTTTTTGTTCCTGAAGTGCGGGAAGAACCTCTTCACGCCAACAACGATATTGGTCATTAACCAACTCTCTAATTCTCTTCGAGAGAGCAGCTAGTTCAGCGTGAGGCATCATTCCATCAGGGCCTGAATCAAGATTGCGTGCTTGATAGCGTTGCTTCAACATTGCTACATGGACTTCAAAAAACTCGTCGAGATTAGAACTGACAATGCCTAAAAATTTCAAGCGTTCTAGCAATGGATTTTCTTGATCAAAGGCTTGATCCAAAACGCGCTGGTTAAATTCTAGCCAGCTCAATCCACGATTAATATAAAGAGAAGGATTTACAGTTTCCATAAGCAATTATTTACGACAGACCTTAAGGTGGGGTAGTGAAAATCATAATATCCACCCTATAATTAGTGCTAGTTTTATGACTGCTAACGTTTCTTAAACAAGAAGAAATTCACCACAAAGAACACAAAGAACACAAAGAATTACACAAAGAACACAAAAAAAGAAAAAAGAATTTTTATAAAAATTCTTTAACATGTTAAGAACTAAAGAAAAACTGGATTTGCATTCACAATTCTTCACTTTAAAATTTTTTATAAAAAATTTTATCTATGTGTTCTTTGTGTATCTTTGTGCTCCTTGTGGTGAATTTCTGCCAATTACGATGACGTTTTTATTTATGTTTACAGCTAAAAATAACTTTGGGATAAAATAATTCATAGCTCGTAATTATTTTAGCGGATTAGCCTCAGGATTACGAGTTTGATGATAAAGAGATCGTACAACACCTCCAATAGCTCCAACTACCCACCCACCACCGGAAGCAGAATAAGCAGACTGTAGAAAGGAAGTACCCAATGTTGCACTCTCCACTCCTCCAAGGACAACTCCTGCAAGAGCTCCATAATTAGCAAGGGCGGATGCTTCTTCAAAAACAGCATGAGGAGAAACCTGTTTAATAGTAACTCCAAAAAAATGACCGCTATTATTAGACTTCTTTCCAAGCTCTACTTCTGCTGCTAATTGCTTCGTCGCGCCGGGGCTCGAAGCATCGAGTAACTCCTGTACACTCAACTTCTGTGCGCCGTCGACTCCTTGCACTTCATCAGCATAAGCGAGTTTTGAATGAAGTCTATTTTTATTAGGGGATACTCTTGTGGATTCTGAACTAGGGGCTATTTCCTCAGGATGAAAATCATTGAGAGAGACTTCCTCAAAAGTTGTCGAGTCATCGTCCTCACTTTCTTCATCATCCAAAGGATGTATATTCTCTCCTTTTAATTCTTCAGTTTGATCTAAAGCGGATTTAATAACACTTTTGGTTGTACCGAGAGCACCTGCTATATTAGCTCCTAAATAGGCACCACTCAAAGGAGTTCCTAAAGGCAAACCAATCAGAAAACCTAGGCCAGCACCACCTAAAGCAGCATAGTTGCCCTCCGTTGAGATGCGTCTTAAACTCCGCTCATTAAAAACGCGTTGAATCGATTTGCCAAAAAAGTTACCCAAAGAATTCTTAGTAGAGGTCTCTGGAAGTGAATTTTCTTCGACAACCGGAGTTGCAACAGCACGGTGTTCTTGAAAAACATCCTCTTTGACTTCTCCCTTCTCACTTACACTAGAAGTCTTCAGAAGATCTTTGAAGGAGACATATCCTGCAGATGCTGGAATTTTTGAGTTCAAACAATTGATTCTGAATCAGAAAACCCAATATCGCCTCGAATGGACTCAAGCTGCCGAAGTGCACGGCTTTTGGAATGAGGACGATTACGAACACGAGAAACAAAGCTCGCTATTATAGGAACAACTATCACCACTCCTGCAGCCAAGAGAAACATAGAGGTTCTACGACGAGCTTGACTACTCATCTTATCAGCAATAAGAAGACCAAGACCACACCCAGCAGCAGCTTGTGTGATAGCAATTGTTCCAGAAACAGGAAGATTTTCTGAAAAGTTAGAAAGAGATAATTGAGACATAAAAAACGTAATTATTCGGTTAAAAGGTCGAATAATAGTTGTTAGTTGTTAGTTCGTAACTATTCGGCCAACAGGCCGAATAGTTAGTTTAAGTTATAAGTTTAAGTTTAAGTTGATTTTTGGTCACTTCGTGACAGGGTAAGAAGTGAAGCGACTTTTTATTTTCTCGAGTCTTTTAAGAGTTTAGGAGTTAAAGCTTCGGACTACAGATTGCAGGAAAAAAAGATTGAAAACCAGTTTTTATTTTAAACTTACTGCAATGCAGGAAAAAACTATACAATGTCTTTAAACTACACCTTCGCAACCCAATCATTTGGTTCAGGTCCGACCTCCAGAGGAGGGGAGCTGAACGCTCACCCTCCAAAGGAGGAGGGATCTGGACGCCTACTTGGTGTCGACCTTGGATCTGCCCGCATCGGCCTAGCCCTTAGCGATGAACTTGGCTGGATGGCTCACCCTCTACAAACACTTAAAAGATCACCTGAAAGTGCTCAAGAGATTGCCTTAATTGCTTCCGAAAAAAAAGTTACTACTATCATCGTTGGCCTCCCTCGAAATATGAATGGGACTTATGGTCCAGCAGCGGAACATTGCCAATCCTTTGCTAAAGAGCTTCGTCAGCTTACTCAAGCCACAGTCATCCTCTGGGATGAACGTCTCACGACGGCAGCGGCGGCACGCCGACTGCATGAAACAGGCCTCAACAGCAAACAACAACGCTCCATTATTGACCAAGTAGCTGCTCAACAAATTCTGCAAGATTGGATGGACGCTCAGTCGAAGATAGAAGATGGGAGATAGAAGATAGGAGGTTAGTGAGCTCAAACCAAACTGAAGTATTTTCGTATCAACGTCACCCTAAAAGGAAGAAGGAATAGTCTCAAAAAAACACAAAAAAACGAAACTTAGCAGTGATCTTAATTGATTAGTTTGGCTAAGCTGTTTCGCAGATATTGGTGCTCTATGTTTCCGAAGGATTTCAATTCCTACCCACCTTATTTTTTAGGATATCGAACATTCTTTATCTTGAGTTCTTAAAATCGTTAAAGAATTTTTATAAAAATTCTTTTTTTGTGTTCTGGTTCTTTGTGTTTCTTTGTGCTCTTTTGTGGCTATTTTCTTCCTTCTTCTTCCAATTCAATTTGAGGTCACTTCGCCTGCTTTAGCAGGCCTCGCCCCCATCTTCCGTCTTCTATCTTCTACGAAGTTCTATGCGCCTTAAACTTATCATTGCCTATGACGGCTCTTCTTTTGCTGGATGGCAAAGTCAGTCTTCAAAGCGAGGTATTCAAGACCATCTTGAGAAGGCCTTAATGGAGCTTACTGGTCGTCGTATTATTCTTCATGGAGCCGGTCGCACTGATGCAGGGGTTCATGCATTAGCTCAATGTGCTCATATTGATCTAGGAGAGGTTCATGAAAAAATGAGCGATCCTGCTCGTTGGCGCACAGCTTTAAACGCTTCTCTGACTCCAGAACTTCGTGTTTTAAAAGTTCAAAAAATTAGCCCCTCATTTCATGCTCGTTTTTCTGCTAAGAGTAAAATCTATCGCTACACAATCTGGCATGGAGATGTCATGCCTCCCTTATATCACCAAAGAGCGTGGCATCTCTATGGTCCCTTTGATTTCCAGCTACTCCAAGAACTTGGAAAGGCTATTATTGGAACTCATGATTTCCGTGGATTCACAGCAAAATTAGGAACTACACTCAAAAACACACAACGTACAATCCATTCAGTGTCTGTGGTGCGTCAAGGAGCGAAGATCACCATTTCATTTCATGGGAATGGATTTCTCTACCATATGGTGCGTATGCTTGTTGGAGCAATGGTTCGTGTTGCTCAAGGAAAAAGCACTAAGAAAGAATTTCTCAATCGCCTTCATTCAGGAAAGCCAGCAACTGCGCCAAAACTCGCTCCTGCGGGAGGGCTAACTCTTGTGAAAGTTTTTTATAAAGACAAAAACGAATATAAAAGAAACGTGAGTTCAAACTAAACTGAAAGACTGGAAGAAGGAATAGCCACAAAAGAGCACAAAAAAACACAAAAAAACACAAAAAAAGAAACGTGGCAATGGGCTTGATTGATTCGTTAGCCTAAGCTGTTTCGCTGCTATTAGTGCTCTATGTTAAAGCAAAATCTCAATTCCTACCTCTCTTGTTTTTTACGATAGCCAACATTCTTTATCTTGAGTTCTTAAAATCGGATGGAGTCACGGGGATTGCGCCCCGTGACCCTTCCACACCACCGGACATGCGGA
>Ga0155638_1041_pt1 | contig 13016 bp, 10 predicted proteins | sample RifCSPhighO2_12_FD_107295 | JGI IMG/M metagenome (GOLD analysis project Ga0155638, IMG submission 107295) | Verrucomicrobia bacterium RIFCSPHIGHO2_12_FULL_41_10
GGCGTAAGGAGCAAGATTCCAAGAACAGATAGGATAACGAGCGATGAGATCCGCTTGAAAACTATTAACAAACTCAGTTGAACTAGAATGACAAGTTTCTTTCAAGCCACCAAGAGAATCGTCAATACCGACACCAAAATATTTTGACCAGAAGTAATTAACCCCAATTCCACCGCCAATGGCGCCGAACGAATGATCACCATACGTTCCAGCACCACCAACAACTGCGGTGTCAACTTGCCACTCGTTAGCACGGAAACGGCAATCTTCAGGAGCACAGACAACTTTTTTGGAACAGGTTTGACCTGCGAACGACGTAGCTGCCGTTGCAAGAACAATAGCAAGTAGTGATAATGTTTTATTCATAGATTTTAGGGTTTTAGAAATGTAGAGAACTTGTAAAAAACTGCACAGCTATCTAGCTATCTAAAGATTTAGTTAATTTAACTTAGTGATCGTACTAATTTCAAAAAGGAGATGGCAAGCATAATTTTCAGTTTGTAGCAATTAGAATAAAAGTATGATGCAAAAAAACGGCGCTGGATAAATCCAGCGCCGTTTAAAACTAAAATTAACTTTCTTAAAAAACCTTAGAAAGCTAAACGAACACCTGCACGTGGGAGAGCTGCGCTGAGGCGTGAAGCAGAATTGCTTCCGTAGAGCCAACGGCAATCAGCAAAGAGACCAACGTTACGAGTGAGGCGGTACTCAAGACCACCACCAACGTTACCATTACCTTGGCTAACACTCTTAGTCCAGTTGCCACCACCACCAACCATGGCGTAAGGAGCAAGATTCCAAGAGCAGATAGGATAACGAGCGATGAGATCAGCCTGGAGACTGTTAACGAACTGAGTCGAAGAGCTACCTGATTGTCTCAAACCACCAATAGAATCGTCAACGCCGACACCAAAGTATTTTGACCAGAAGTAATTGACTCCAAGTCCGCCGCCAAGAGCGCCGAAGGAATTGTTGCCATACTTTCCTACACCACCAACAACAGCGGTGTCAACTTGCCACTCGTTAGCACGAAAGCGGCAATCTTCAGGAGCACAGACAACTTTTTTGGAACAGGTTTGGCCTGCGAACGACGTAGCTGCCGTTGCAAGAACAATAGCAAGTAGTGATAATGTTTTATTCATAGATTTAATTGGTTTGAGATGATTTGAGAATGTATCTGAGACCCCCTTGCATAATGCATTAAAGAGATTGAAGTCAACAGAAATTTTTATTTTTTTTAAAATAAAAACTGCTGCAAAAGACGATCCCACTAGCCAGAATATATTATCATCAATCAAGTACAAATTGCAAGAAGCTGATGATAGCTGCATCTGACAGCGATAATAATGAAATACAAGGACTGCCTTCGATGTCTTCTATTTAATAGAAAATAGATCGTCACGACAAGCCTAAGAATTACTTTTTTTTAATCCTTTTAGTTTTTAAGAAAAATTACTGGTGTGTTATCACTTCCAAAACGAACCGTTTTGACTACTCAAAAGACAGCGCTACGTTATTCTCGGAAGATGGTTCCTCCTCATTCTGAGAAGGTATTATGGTCGCTACTTCTGAAAGAGCTACTACCTGCGAAGCTTCAGAATCTTTTGCCACCTTAGGGAGCGGGACATAACGAAGCTCGGCAGCATTAGGTAGTTCCTCTAGATGGCGTAATCCAAAATGATCTAAGAAAAATTGACTCGTAGAATAAAGTAATGGCCTTCCTGGAAGTTCCGAGCGACCTGCAATTCTGATGAACCCACGGTCGAGCAAAGTCTGAACAACTCCGTCTACAGCAACACCTCTGACGGCCTCAACATCAGCACGAGTCATGGGTTGACGGTAAGCAATAATAGCCAAAGTTTCCAATGCTGGAGCACTCAAACGCGAAGGCCGAGCCTCTGGAAACATCTGTTTTAACCACGGAGCAAATTGAGCAGCAGTGACAAACTGCCATCCTGAAGCGGTTTCACGCAATTCATAAGAACGATCTGTTGCTGTAATTTCCTCACGAAGTTTCTGAAGAGCGGTGAGTACATCATTCTCTTGAAGTTGAGCAAAAGTTGCTGCTGCGCTTTCGGGCAAAGCATGAGAAGCTCCCTTGAAATACGATAAAAACTCTTTCATTGTAATTGCTTTTTGTGAAGCAAAAAGTAGGGCTTCGAGAATTTGAGAAAGGTGAGGCAAAATCTTCTGAGAAGCATTCAAAGTTTCCTCAGAAGATTTCATTGTACTATCTATATTAGAATTATTCATAAAAATAAATTTGGAGGTTAACCCGGATATTTCATACACATCGTAGCGAGATGCAGCACGAAGCTTGATAAGACAAGGTGGACGAAGGATTTTAACGCAGTAGCTGTAAGAAGGACATTATTTTTAGCAGAGAGAAAAATTCAAATCCAACGCAGTATTTATCAAGTTTCTCGCAAGTCGTAGTAGATGGGCATGAAATATCTGAGTTAGTAACGACAAGTAACGAATTTATTTTCCCATCCGTTAATTGGTTTTAAAAATCGCTCAGTAGCAACTCTTCTGCCTGTCATCTACTACCTGTTACCTGCTTTACACTCTCTCAATCCATATTTCTCCAAACTGTTCTGCTTGGCGCACGATAAATTGCCTCATACGAATGAGCTCCAGCATCGCAAGAAAAGTCACGACTAATTCAGAACGCGTTGCGGCTTCAGAAAAAAGCTCTTCAAATTTTAGCGAAATTCCGGGATCAATCGAACGAATGAGATATTGTATTCTATCAGCAACCGTATAAGTCTCTTCATAAATTTCTTGGAACGATTCTCCTTTAGGAATACGACGAAGTGCCTTTTGAAAAGCATTGATGAGATCAAAAATACTCACTTCACTAAACAGGAGTGGTTCTTCAGGAAGCAACTTAGAAATCGTTCCCGCTAATTCTCCTGGACGAGGAAAAAGAGCCGATTGTAACTCTTCTTGATCACGCAAATAGAAAGAAGCTTCTTTGAATTTTTTATACTCAATAAGCTGCCGGATAAGTTCCCACCGAGGATCATCCTCCTCCACTTCTTCATCAGGCATTTGCTGATCTTTTGGAAGAAGTGTACGGCTTTTAATATAGAGTAAGTTTGCTGCCATCACAATGAACTCTCCAGCAATCTCAATATTTAAGACCTCAAAGGCTTCAAGATAAGTTAGGTATTGTTTGGTAATACGCTCAATAGAGACATCATAGATATCAACTTCATCTTTTTTAATGAGATAAAGTAATAAATCGAGCGGCCCTTCAAAAACCTCAAGGCTTATCTTATATTCCAAATCGACGTTGGCACATTGTTGCACAATGCTTAGTTCAGACCTCTCCTCCGCCGAAGGAGGAGGAGGAATCTGAATCAAATGATCGTACTGCGAAGTAGTAGAGGAATGCATTGCATATTATCAAACCCCACGCTTCATCGACTCTTTAGCAAGACGCAATTTATGAGTTTTTGTTTCTTTGAGTTTTGTTTTATGCTTGCGCAGTTGTTGAGCCAGTTTATCAATCACAAGATCAATGGCCGCATAAAGGTTATCTTCAGCATCTTCGGCAAAGATATCAGGACCAGGAAGGGCTAGATGCACCTTGACAACATAGCGTTTTTTCTTGGTCTCATCATGCAAAATCACAATATGCGCAGCAATTAGAGAAGGAGTTTTTAACTCAAGATGAGCAATTTTTTCACAAACGTAAGAATGAATTGCTGCGGTGAGCACCATATGGCGAGGACTTAGATGAATTTGCATAAAATATTTAGAAGTTTAGTTAATCGTTCAGCCTCCGCTTTGCACGGCGCGGCAACTAAAATAAAGTTAACAGAAAATAATTAACGGGTAAAGAGTAACGAATGGCGAGTAGAAATTCTAAAGTTAACCCGAATATTTCAGTTCCGTTTTGAGCTCACACAGGTTCTTAGTCCCAAAAAATTCCTCACCGTACCCCATTCGCTTTGGGAAAATGGGTCTGATTGAAAATTCACCCAGAGAGCGCTTGAGGAACCACCATCTAAGTTTAAAGCACGTTGAATTTTTCCAGTTAAAAAAAGCTTAGGAGATGCTACTAAGAGCACCCTAGAAGCATCTGCGAGGGTTACTGGAGAGATGATTCCCATAACCCAGAGACCGCGACCATCAGTTGCCAAAAAGGTACGTCTCGCCACTCGTTGATCTTCCAAACCGACCACAGGCATCTCATGATCTATAAGAAATGGTCCTGCTTGTAAAACCTCAATGGCTCCCTCAGGAATCTTCTCGCCCACTCGTGTCAGTGTCATTCGATGATCCTCTGTGATAAGAAAACCACTCAATAAGCGTGCTTTCTCTTGAGAATGTAGAATTTTTTTCTGATGCACAACAAGACCTAGAGGAGTCCCATTAGGTTGAAAATATCCTCCATTCACCCCTGCAAGAAAATGCCCCTCTTGCATTGCTTGAGAAAGTGTCTTTTCACGCATAGAATTATCAACAACTTCTAAACGAAAAAATTGATCTTTAAAAACCACACCTTCGAGATGAACATTTTCACTATCACCACCACCCTTCGTACGACTCAAAGAAATAGATAGGAATACAGCGGATTCATCTATTCGGTATCCCGAACGAATGGCAATTGCTGGTTGGAAAAGAAATTGCTGATTGTTGGTTGCTGGTTGCTGGTTAACATACGATCCAATCTCTCTACTATCAACAATATGCCAAGCGGTTTCAGTAGCTAACAGAGAAGGCCTTGCAAGTGCGAAAAATAGCAATAAAACAACTGCATAAGCATTCAACCTAAAAACGGGGTTAGAAGTGGATGATATTTCGTAAGAACTTGGTCTCAAAAAGGTTTTTACGAAGGCGTGGCATACCTTCACGGTACGTGAGACTTTGGAAAAAACTTTTTGAGGCCAAGTATATTGCGGAAGATCGCCATTCTCTAATCCTGTTTTTAGGTTCAACCTCACCTTTCTTCGAAGGGTGAGCTCTGAACTATAGGCTGTAGGGTAAGCGTTCAGCTCCCCTCCTTCGGAGGACGGACTTGAACCAAATGATTGAGCTGCGAAGATGCAGTGTAAATACATTGTATAGTTTGTTTGAGAAGCTACTGAATTTCATTCGTGATGAGTATACCTTGGTTACCTACAGAGAAGTAACGAATAACGAGTAAAAGATAACGAGTTTGTTTTTTTTACGATTATACCCAACGTCCCTTTATTTCTACGAAATAAAGGGGCGTTGGGTATAATAACCTAAAATTGCCTCAACAAGTCCTGGAATATCGTGTTGTTCTGCTTCTAATCCTACGGTCATTCCTAATTCCTTCATCATAAAAGAAGTCACAGGACCAATACTAGCCAAAACCAACTCTTTAGGCAACGTAAGAGCTCGTTGTTTTGCCAATTCCTGAAAATGCTGCACCGTAGAACCACTGGTAAAAGTAATCATATCAGCCCCCTCTTCGCAGAAACGTTGAATTCCTCCAGCAACATCCTCTGTTTCAGCTACTGTGTAATAAGCAGAAATATCATCGACAATAGCCCCACGATCTTCGAGTTCCGTCGCTAAAAATTCACGTGCTCCTGCAGCACGCGGTAAAAGAATACGAAGATTTTCTACACTCATCTTCTGGAACTCTTTAAGAAGTGATTCAGCGACAAACTCAGGAGGTATTAAGTCAACGGCAAAGCGATACTCTTCAATTTTACGAGCAGTTCCAGTACCAATAGCAGCGAGACGAACATTGCCTAATTCACGAGCATCATGGCGCAACTTATAAAAAGCGTCAAAAAAAGCAACTACTCCATTGGGGCTTGTAAAGATGATCCAATCATAATGGTGAGCTTCCATTATGGCTTGTTCAAAAACAGCGATTTCTTTTTTCTCTTTCAAAGGCTCGATACGAATCGTTGGCAACTCATAAGCATCAGCTCCTAGCTCACGTAATGCTGTTACAAGACCGCTTGCCTGTTTGCGAGTGCGAGTGACGACAATACGACGTCCAAAAAGAGGTCGCGTTTCAAACCAATTGAGCTTCTCACGAAGCGTTACAACCTCTCCAAAAACAGCAATAGCAGGCGCTTTAAAATCGTTTTCTTGAGCAAGAGCAGCAATGGTCCCCAATGTCCCAACAATCGTCTGATGGCGTCCTGTGGTTGCCCAACGAACAAGGGCTACTGGTGTTGTCGATGCCATTCCTCCTACTGCTAACGCTGTTGTTATTGAAGCTAATTGCTCCACCCCCATAAGCATAACTTTCGTCCCAGGAGTTGAGGCTAGTAACGGATAATTGAGTGATGACCCATCCTTAGAAGGATCTTCATGTCCGGTAAAAATCGTGAGCTGCGAATTACTCTTACGATGCGTTACAGGAATTCCTGCATAAGCTAATCCTGCAATAGCAGAAGTTACTCCGGGAACAATTTCAAACCGCAACCCTGCATCGACTAACGCTTCGGCCTCTTCTCCTCCTCGCCCAAAAAGAAAAGGATCGCCTCCTTTTAAACGCACCACACGTTTTCCTTCTTTCGTGAATTTGACAAGCAAGGCATTGATCTCCTCTTGAGTCAATGCATGTTTGCCAGCACTTTTCCCAACATAGATTTTTTCAGCTATCGACGGCACCTGTCTCAGTAGTTCTCGATTGCAGAGATAATCATAGAGAACAACCTCTGCCTGCTGCAGTAACTCCTGACCACGCACCGTAAGAAGACCAGGATCACCAGGTCCTGCTCCAACTAAGAAACAGATACCTGCAGGTTGACGTTGTTGAGTAATAGGTAGGCGTTCAGATCTTTCCTCCTTCGGAGGAAAGATCTGAAATAAATGATCGGACTGCGAAGTCGTAGTGTGAATGCAATGCATAGTTTTAGAGGCTAACATCAAGAAAACAAATCATCAAATTAATGAATATCCGAAATCAATTAATAATTAGATTTTTAGTAATCAGTATTCTTTTTCTTCTATCCCTTCCATCCCTTCCATCCTTGTTAATTTTTTCTTCTTTCATCCTTTTTCATGCCTGTTTATGAATTCCCGTGAATTAGTTCTGACCTCAAAGCAGCTCACGCCAATTTATCCGTCAACTGTGTCATCACGAGCAACGCTACCTCTTCTGGAGTAGCCCCTCTCGCTTCTCCCTCGCGAGGAGTAGCCCCAGCATAAGGAACATAGACACCCTTCAGCGCAATCTGCTGTGAACTCTCATCAAGAGTCGCTAAGGCTCCTAGGGCCATATGACAACCTCCACCGAGATACTGTAAGAGCAGTCGTTCAGCTTGAACACACTTTGCCGTCTTTTCATCGTGTAGCGCTGAAAAATAGGCAGAAACGTCATGAGAAGATTTCTCATCACTTACATCACGGGTCTCAATAGCAATGGCTCCTTGACCTGGTGCTGGAAGCATCCAAGTCAACTCTGTCACATGCAGCATTGTACCATCGAACATGAAACAACCTTCTCCTTTGATGATATTCAAATCATATCCAAGTCGTTCGAGTCCTGCCTGTGCTAAAACAATTGCATCTAGCGGGTGATCTCGTTGATTCATCGCTAATTTCCGCAACCTTGTCGGAACATTACCTCGAAGTGTTGTAAAGCGAAGATCACAACGACGATGTCTGAGCAATTCTACTCGTCGTGGACTACTACTTCCTATGGTAGCTCCAGACGCCAATCCTTCAAGCCCCCCTTGATCAAGAGTTATTAACAGATCATTTGTTGCCGCACGTGGTAAAATAGCAGCTAAAATCAACCGCATAGGAGTCCTAACCGGAAGATCTTTCAGACTATGAACCGCAGCATCGATTTCGTGCGAGAACAGTGCCTCTTCTAGTTGTTGTGTAAAAAGACCAGATCCTTCTGCAGTTGGTTCATGGAGGGGCATCATAGGACGTGCATCTCCTGTTAAGCGTTCAGAGCCCACCTCCTGCGGAGGCGGCCTCTGAATAAAACAATTTGACCGTTCGCTAGTAATATCTCCTATTGTAGTAATAATCTTTTCTTCAATGCTAAGATCGGGGTGGGCTGCTCTCAGCAACTTGCTAACAAGCGTTGTCTGCGCACGCGCCAGCGCACTTCCTCTAGTTCCTAAAATAATTAGGGGTTCAGATACTTCCTCCAAAGGAGGAGGTATCTGAATTAAATGATTGGACTGCGAAGTAGTAATATGAATGGATTGCATAGTTTTTTGAGAAGCTACTAAACAGCTATCTGCTCCTGTAGCCTATAGTTCAGAGCTCATCTCCGGAGAAAAGGGGACTGAAAAGTTACCATAGATGTCGGTAGTTACCGCTTTATTTTTCAACTTGTCACGAAGTGACCAAAAATTAACTTAAACTTAAACTCTTAACTTAAACTAACTATTCGGCCAACAGGCCGAATAGTTACCGATGCATCCATCTAAGAAATCCGCTAACATGTCCTTCGATGAGTGATTCACAGCGAGCCACTTCTTGACGCCGAATATCTAATGATTGGGCAGCAAGCTGCTGCAGGTTATCAATATCATAAAGGAACACTCCATCCAATTTATGAATGGCAGGATCAGCATCACGAGGCACAGCAAGATCAATAACAAAGAGGGGGCGTCCTTGACGTTGTTTTAAAAACGGTTTTATTTTTTCTACCGTAAGAATTGCATGAGGAGCACCAGTCGAACTAATAATGATGTCAACATCGTTAAAAGCCTTCTCCCAATGATCAAAATGAAGTGCCATCCCTCCAATCTCAGCTGCTAATGCTGCAGCACGATCGTACGTTCTATTAGAAACAATAACACTACGAACTCCACGTGACTGAAGACTTCGTGCGGTCCGCTCACTAACCTCACCAGCACCTAGAATCATCACACGACATTTTTCTAATTTCCCAAAAATTTTTTCTGCCAACTCTACAGCTACCGACCCGACTGAAGAAGCTCCTCGGGTAATTTGTGTTTCCGTTCGAACCGATTTTGCCACACGAAAAGCATGCTGAAAAAGACGGTGTAACGGCCTTGTCGTCGAGCCCAATTCCGAAGCAAGCGAATAGGCCTTTTTTACTTGTCCAAAAATCTCCGTTTCTCCCAATACCATCGAATCAAGTCCGCTCGCTACGCGAAAAAGATGACGGACTGCCCCTGGCGTTGTATGATGATAAAGAGGGATTTCTACCCCAACACGCTCTTGTAAAATAGTATGAAATCCTTCTAACGTCCTCATCGGACAGAGTGTGGTCGCATAGAGTTCTACACGATTGCAGGTGGAAAGCATTACCGCGCCTGAAAGCCCCTCAATCCCACGCAACCGCTCTAACATCGATCCCATTTCCCGTTCGCTCACGGCAAAATGCTCTCTGACGTTCAAATCAGCAACACGATGATTAAGGCCAGCACAGAAGATAGTCATGGAGGAGAACTACTAAGGTAAAAACGTTGGTAGTTAACTCTTTATTTTTTTGGACCGTTCTTTCGTAGTTAATTTTTCAACCAAGTTTTTCACTACGTTAAAAGCAAGTTTCTCTCCATCCCGAGTAACTTCAACATGATCTCCTGGTTTCATAGAACCACGTAATATCTCTTCGGCCATCGGATCTTCTAAGAAACGTTCCACCGCACGACGCATCGGACGTGCTCCGTAAGTAGGATCATATCCTTTTTCAATTAGGAATTCATGAGCTTCAGGATTTAATGTGATTTCAATTTCCTTCCCTTTAATACGCTCCACCACCTTAGAAACTTCCAACGTGACAATACGAGAGAGCATCGGCTTGGAAAGAGTCTGAAAAACAATTAAGTCATCAAGACGATTGATAAATTCTGGTTTAAAGACCTTCTTGCTCTCTTCCAAAATTTTCTCACGCATGGTCTCATGATTGCCATCGAGAGTGGGAGCACCAAATCCTAAGGTTGTCTGCTTTTTGATAAGCTCAGCACCAACATTAGACGTCATAATAATAATCGTATTTCTAAAATCGATCTTGCGTCCTAAACTATCAGTAATCTTGCCTTCTTCTAAAATCTGAAGCATAAGATGCATCACATCAGGATGTGCTTTTTCTACTTCATCAAAAAGAACAACAGAATAAGGACGACGACGAACTGCTTCGGAGAGTTGTCCCCCTTCTTCATGACCCACATAGCCTGGAGGAGATCCAATAAGACGAGAAGAAGTAAATTTTTCCATGTATTCTGACATGTCAATCTGAATCAGAGCGTCTGGATCACCAAACATAAACTCGGCGAGATTTCGCGCAAGGAATGTCTTACCAACACCCGTAGGTCCTAGAAAAATAAAAGAACCTATCGGACGACGCGGATCTTTGAGATCAGCGCGCGAACGACGTAACGCTTTGCTAATAGCACTTACAGCCTCATCTTGACCGATGACTTTAGCCTTCAGTTCATCTTCCATAGCAAGCAGTTTTTCAGTATCTTTCTGCTCCATACGTTGCAAAGGAACGCCTGTCATCTTTGCCACAACATGTTTGATCTCGTCTTCGGTTACAAGCACCTCTTGCTCTTCTCGCTGCTTACGCCAAGCAGTAATAGCAGTTTCTAATGCTTCTTTAGCTGCTTTTTCAGTGTCGCGAAGAGTTGCCGCCTGCTCAAAATTTTGTGCTTTAATGGCCTCTTCTTTTTCAATGCGAAGAGTATCGATTTTGGCTTCCATTTCCTTCAGTTCACTAGGACGTTTCATCCCATGAATACGAGCACGAGCACCTGCTTCATCCATAATATCAATAGCCTTATCAGGTAAGAAACGACCCGTTAAATAACGTTCAGAAAGTTTCACCGCTAATTCAATGGAAGCATCAGAAATTACCGCCTTATGATGAGTCTCATACTTAGGTCTTAATCCTTTTAAAATGAGCACAGCCTCTTCAATAGAGGGTTCTTCTACTTTTACGGTCTGAAAACGACGCTCTAATGCAGAATCTTTTTCAATATATTTACGATATTCAGTGAGAGTAGTTGCTCCAATGCATTGCAGTTCACCACGACTAAGCGCAGGTTTAATAATATTAGAAGCATCCATTGCTCCCTCTGCAGAGCCCGCTCCTACAAGAGTATGAAGTTCATCAATAAAAAGTATAACATTCTTACTCTTGCGGATTTCATCCATCACCATCTTGATTCGTTCCTCAAATTGACCACGATACTTAGTACCGGCGACCATCAATGCAAGATCAAGCGTAACCACCCGCTTCTCTGCTAGAATTTCAGGCACATTACCATGCACAATTTCTTGAGCGAGACCTTCAGCAATAGCAGTCTTACCAACACCTGCCTCACCCAACAGCACTGGATTATTTTTGCTCCGGCGACAAAGAATTTGAATTACTCGGGCAATCTCTTCCGAGCGTCCAATCACAGGATCGAGTTCACCCTTACGGGCTAACTCAGTAAGATCACGACCAAAAGTTTTGAGAGCAGGTGTTTTGGAAACTTGTCCACTCCCTCCTCCAGCTGCAACGAAATCACCTTCATCTTCACCTGGCACAAAATTAGGATCGAGTTCTTTGAGAATCTCATTGCGTGTACGCTCAATATCGACCTCGAGAGCACTGAGCACCTGAGCCGCAACTCCCTCCCCCTCGCGTAACAAACCGAGTAAAATATGTTCGGTGCCAACATAGGTATGTCTCAAAGCCTTTGCCTCCTTAGCTGCAAGTGCAAAAACTTTTTTGACCCGTGGTGTATAGGGCAGATTTTCTCCTGTTTTTACTGGTTCATCTATTACAACGAGCTGCTCAACTTCCTTACGTACGACATCTAAATCAAGACCTATTTTTTGCAAAACATTCACAGCAACCCCCTGACCTAAGCCAATAAGGCCTAAGAGCACATGTTCTGTACCAATGTAAGTATGATGTAAACGCTCTGCCTCTTTCTTAGCTAAGGCAAGAACTTCTTGAACTCGTGGTGTAAAATTATTCATATGTAGTAATTTAGGGGGTTAAATGTTTCAGAGTTTAAGGGATAAGAATTTTAAATCCCTCAATGATTTTGTGAATGATGGAGAGCTGTGAACTGAGCTTAAACGTTATTCGGCCTGTTGGCCGAATAACACGGTGCAGGCATGCATTGTAATCTCTTCTGAATAACAACTGCGCGCAAGGAATCTCGTTGCTGAGATGTCATTTTTTCTGTCGCAGCACAATTCACAGAAGAGCTTACTGAAGAAGAAATTGATTCTAGAGCAGAAGAGATTTTCAAACTCTTTTGTAAATGAGCTGGCTGTGTCTCAATAAAAAGTTCATCAATGGCCAAACGATGAACATCAGGAAAAAGATGGAGATCAATTCCCATTTTAATAAAAGAAAGAAGGTTGAGCGCCTCCTTGGTAGCAATAGAATGAGCATGGAATAATATTCCATAAGCTCTTCCTACTTGATCGAGTAATTTTTCAGTTTGTTGCTGGAGAAGCATTGTCCTCGCATTCTTCTCATGTTGCAGAATCTGAGTAACTACCTTATGAAGGCGATTGATAATCTCCTCCTCGCTCTCTCCAAGAGTTATTTGATTAGAAACTTGAAAGAGATTGCCAATAGCATCAGTTCCCTCGCCATGAATACCACGCACTGCAAAAGTAATTTTATTAACGGCATTAATAACTTTGTTGATCTGATCAGAAATCACAAGACCCGGCAAATGAAGCATCACGGAGGCTCGCATACCCGTTCCAACATTTGAAGGACAGGCTGTCAGGTATCCCAACTCATGATGAAAAGCAAAAGGGAGGACCTCTTCCAACTCACTGTCTGTTTGGTTAATCATGGCAAAAGCTTCATGAAGCTGGAGACCTGAACGGATGGCCTGCATTCGCAGATGATCTTCCTCGTTAATCATGAAACTTAACGTCTGTGCTGCATTCATCACAAGAGCTCCTCCAACCGATTTAGCAGCATGCTCATGACTAATAAGATGACGCTCTACGAGCATTTGCTTTTCAAGAAGGGTCAAATTCTCCATTTTTTCAGAAAAAGAAGATGCCATCTCAGGAAGAGCTCCAATCACAGGCAATAAGGCTTCCATCACTGCAAGCCG
>Ga0155638_1048_pt1 | contig 12901 bp, 14 predicted proteins | sample RifCSPhighO2_12_FD_107295 | JGI IMG/M metagenome (GOLD analysis project Ga0155638, IMG submission 107295) | Verrucomicrobia bacterium RIFCSPHIGHO2_12_FULL_41_10
AAAAGAAGAGCCCAAGATTTGATTTTTTGAGTTAAAAGGTCACTTTGCTTTGTATTTTTTAAAAACTCATCAAGATGGCCAAGTTCAGAATCGATCCGCACTCTTAAAGAGGCCTCTTCTATTGAATAACCCTTTCTTACAAGTTTTTCTTTTTGAACATTTGCCATGACCTCTTTTAGGCAAAAGCCATTTCCCGAATAGGCTTGAACACCGATTGCCTCTTCAAACCACCTCGGGGTATTTAAAGTCCCTTGGTATACTCTCTTAAAAACTTCAAAAATGGGGTTTTCAAGTTCTATTTCTATCCGTTCCATTTTCCTTAAAATCTTTCTTTCATCAAAAGGGGTAGCTCTTAACTTAAAAGGATTGAATAGTTCTTCCCTATATTCTGTAAGAAACGTATCGATTAACTCATCTAACCGCACTCTTTCATTATCAAACCCAGAAGCCTTAATCACCGCTTTCAAAGCCAAAACCTTGCGGTCCAATGCTGCAATACTCATTTCATCATCTCTTTTGAAGCTATACCGAAACAACATGAAGAATTGGAACGCAAAGACGCAAAGTCGCAAAGATGAATCATAATCTTTGCGACTTTGCGTCTTTGCGTTAAAACAAATTCTTCAATCACGAGTGGTATAAAAGCCCCATCTTCTCTTTGATTTCCCCTAAAGATCGCTGAGCAGGTCTATCTGGATTGCACTCTCTAGCAATTCGGCCACTTACCCTTGCCCCCATCTCTTCGACAAAGCCCAATCCGCTGTGAGTGGGAGGCATGTGAGATATCTTTCTTTGCAAGTCGCGTAACTCTTGCCGAAGCGCACTATTTTGCTTTACTTCCGTTCTTAAAACATCTTTTGCAACCCGAACTGCTTTGTTTATTTCTTCAGTTGCTTCTGAAATTCCAACCTTTGTTATTTTAAGATTTCCAATCTGGCTCTCTAAAACGCCAAGTCCATTGATCTCTTCTAGCTCTTTCAATAGCTCTTCAAGTGTGCTTGCAATCCCCTCTTGTTTGCGATCGACAACTCCCTGCAACACTTTTTTTAACTCTTCTAAGATCTTTGCCTGCTCATCTTGAGCTTCTTGACTCACTTTTTCAGGATCTAGGTTTAAGAAATAATTCAGCGCGTCTCCAATCCCACTCATAGCGCCTCAAGATCAGATAGAAGCTCTTTGAAATTTGCTTGCCGCTCCCTTCGATGTTCTTGACAAATCTCTTTTGCCTTACGTAGAAGTTCATTTGCTTGTGTAAGAGCTTCTCCTAATCGATGCGTCTTCTGATCCACTTCGGTTTTTGCGTAGGAAAAGATCTCATGTTTTTCTTCACTTGCCGCCCGTTGACTTTCCTTACAAGCGGAGGCTGCAGACAAAAACCTTGCCGATTGCTCTTTTGCCTCTTGGATCATCTTTTGCGCCTTTCTCTCTCCTTCTCTATCAAGCTCTTGCTTAGCTTTGGCAATCACTTTTTCTGGAGCCATATTTTCTTCGTAAAAGGAGACGGGATCTTCTACATACTGTTCTAAAATGGAAAGCCCCTTATCGTAAAAGGGAGCATTTTGCCTCATCAAAAAGACAACCGTTCGAAGAAGGTCTTTTTCCTTCCCCCCTCGCATTTGCAATAAGGCTCTCACCTTTTCAATCTCTTCTTCTGAAAAAATAGGTCTCATTGTAGAAGTGATTGTGTCTTGCAGGGAAAGCTCTTGGCTTAAAAGCTCCATCTCCCCAAGTTCTTCTAAACAGCTAAGTCCTTCTTCTTCATCTCTCCCATCTAGTTGCATAGACATCGGCTGCAAATAGAGTAAAATCAGGCGGGCAAGATTTTCTCCATTCGGCTCTAAGCCTTGAAATTCTAAAGGAGCTCTTTGCAAAAGATGTTCAATCCTTTTTTCAACGGGCTTACTTTCTAGATGAATTCTATAGCTCTTCTGAGCCGTTTCTACTCTTGTAATCGTAGCCATGTAACCTCTATTTCATTAAAAAATGCGTATTGCTTATCGATCTCTTCATAGAGCCTTTTTATCTGCAATCCAATCGGGGTGCTCTCCTCCACATTGGGAGGAGGCTCAACTTTTTCCCTTTTTAAAAAGGTGTATAAAAGATCTTGAAGTACCTCTTTTTTCTCTCTATGCTGCTGAGCTGCTATCTTTGCAGCAACCCTATCGATTTTCTTAGCCTCTTCAAAGCCGTTTACGTCGATTTCCTGCAATCTCTCAATTGCCCTTTTTAACTCTAAAGAGATCTCCTCATGTTCCAAAAGCTGAGCAATTGCAAAAAGCGTCTTTTTTGACTCTTCTTGAGAAAGCGCATCTGCCGCCGCATTCAAATCTTCTTGATGCTGCCTATCAGGTTTTTCAAGCCCTGAAAAAAGAGCCTGTTTATATGTGTGAACAACTTCTTTCTCATCGAGCGAAATTTTTTCTTCCCGAATATGTTTTTCATACACTTCTTCTTTTATTCCCAATTTCTTCTTGATCGCATCCACTTGTCTTTGAAATTCTTTTCCTTGGGAAAGAACTTCTGCCTCCATTTTTTTCATTGGGTCAAACGTTGACATTTTGACTGCTCGAGTCCAAGACTCTTTTGCCCTTTCTACTTGATCATTTCCAATCAAGAGCTGAAACAAAGTTCTTGTGAAGCTTACCGTTTTGTGATGAAGCGTTAAAACCAAATGATTGAAAAAGTTCATCGACTTTCTTGTCCAAAAAAGAGTTGTCGCCTCTTTTCTAAAAAGATCGATTTTTTCAATGCTCTCTTGCAAAAAGTCGATCTGATTCAAAGCAATTTTCCCAGGGGGATATTTCATTTGCAAAAGCTCAAGAGAAATTGCGTAATACCTGTAAAGCGTCTTTACACTTTTCACATCTTTTTCTAAAAATAAACGTAGCAACGGATCTTCAATCTTTTGAAAATCAAGACCTGAAAGTTCCTCTACGAAATGGGCAAGCTCTTCAATTTTTTGAGAGATCTCCTCTTCTGAAAAAAGAGGGTCATTCCTTAAGGTTTTTAACCTCTTATTCACTAAAGTAAAGGTCCCATCCATATCGTGAACATCTAACAAAAAGTTCTCCTCTTCTTTACAAAGAGTTTCATAAGCCCTTGCAATCTGGTCAAACAGATGAGCCTTTCCCCCTTTATCTGGATGGTGCACAAGGGAAAGTGTTCGATAGGCTTTTTTGATCTCTATAAAGGTTGCCTCATCTTCAAGGCCAAGAACGTACAAGGCTTTTTTTCTCTCTTCGCTAGCTGCGTCTTTTTTTTCTCTTCTACTTGCTGGATAGTAGGAATAGTCGATATCCTTAAATTTTTCCCCTTCTAAATGTTTAAATGTCGTTACAAATTTTGATCCTTGATAGGAGAGGAGTTGTTTACGATCAATCCTTCCTGGAGAATATAGCGCCTCCCAAGCAATCCTTCTTTGAAGGAACTCTTTTTTATCCTCTATCTTTCTCTCTTCTTCCCCATTTCTTTGCCGAATCTCTAAAAGCCTCTCCCTTTTGGAGCGCACCTCTTCTTGTAAGCCTTGAAGAAATGCTTTTTCCTCCTCATTTTCAATAAAATGCAAAGGCTCAAAAGCGCGGCTCTTACTGGCCTCTTCTTCATATCGCGCGCTTTTTTTAAGAGGCGTTGCTTGCATCTTTGCAACCCTTCTTGCAAGAAATGCATCTAGCTCATGAGGCGCTTTTTCCTCTAAAAAGATCAGTTTTCTCTTTACCCAACTCTCTTTCATCTTCTCTAGCAAAAATTCAGTCCCAGATAGTTTCTGATCAGAACTCTCGGCATCTATCCATGCGCCTCCCTTTTCAAGAGGGCACTTTTCATACTCAAGAAGAAATGTGGGAGTATCTGGCATCCCCGTACAAGAAAAGGAAAGAGCCCATCTCTCCTCTTGGATCAGATCGCTCGGCATATAGCCCCGAGTTTCAAAAAACTCTTTTTCCGCATAGGATCTAGGATTGACTAGATACCATCTCACTGTGACGATCTGCTCATTTTTTTCTAAAAACCCCTCTTGAAAGCTCGCCGTTGCAACAAGACGCCCTGCATAATGTCTTTCTAGTAAAGAGGCTAAGACAAGGGTCTCTGTGATGGGACCATTTTCTAAAGGGAGAATGAACCGTATTGCATAGGAATTGTCTCTAAAAAAATTTCTCACGGCTCGGTTGTAGCCAACCTGTTCATCAAAAGACGCCGATTCAGGAGGTTTTTCTTTTGGAAAAGAGCGTATTTCCTTATCCGTTAGAAAAGCAAAATGGCCTTTTAGTCTCTCCCTTTCTAAAAATTGTCTCATGTCGACATCGGGGGGGCAAAGTTTTTTTGAGCAAAGATACTCTTTAGCTCTTTCCGTATCTGGCCCTAGAACTCCTCTCCACTGAAATTTTCCTCGAAAAGAGGACCATGCCTTTTCATCCACAGGACGCTTCACCTTCAAAGGTCCGTTGCAAAAATAGGCAAGCTGATCTCTATAGGCAGGCGCCTCCATTTGGCTTTTTAGGTCTAGGCTATTTTGTAACTGCTGTTTTTTAAGTAAAAGCTGTAACTGATGGATCTCCTCTCTTCTTTTTACGTGAAGCTGTTCCCCCTCTTTTTCTGCAGCTTCAATGCGTTGATCAAGACTTTTACTCTCAAGTCTTAAACTCATCTCAATCGGCATCTCATCATAGCCATTTTTTTCTGAAGTAAAGCCAAAGGTTTGTAGGACAAGCTGAACATGTGCATCCAAATTGCTTGACTCAAACTGCTCGCTACTGATGACGATGGAGCTCTCTTCAATCCAATGGGAAGCTAGCGTCAAGAGAAGATCCTTTTTCTCCCACCCCTCCATTGTGCTCAAAGGAAAATCTGAGAAGGGAAATTCAAGTCGTAATTTCCAAAGCGGCGTAGGAGCTGTTGCCTCTTTTTTTAAAAAAAACCAAAAAAGTTCCCCTGTTATACACTCATCTCCTTCTAATAGAAAAAGCTCCCCCTCTTTTTTGGCGTGTAATTTTAAAGTTACCGATATCTCTCCACACTGCATTCTCTCCAAAAAAAGTGCCCTTGCTAAAGAGAGCGGCGCTTTAGGAAATGCTTTTTTCCCCCTTTCTGAAAAGGAAAAGGCGCAAAGCTCCTCTTTTGCAATCTCCACTTGCAAGGCTCTTCCCGCGTAAAAATCATCGTTAAGTAAATTTTGCAAAAGCTCTTTAAGTGGTAAAGCCCAATAATGGGAAGGAATAGAAGAGATCTTTGCATCGGGAAAAAGGCTCATTTTCTCTCTTGCAAATCCTTCAGGAAGCGTTTCCATCGCTTCAAAAAAACGCACCTTTAATCGTTCTTTTATCCCCCTTACATTTTGCGTCCTCCCAACTTGAGTAATCGCCTCTTCTAACAGTTTTTTCTCAATGAGAAACGCCCTTTTCTCAAGATCTCTTCTTGCAAGCTCTTTTTCAATTTCCCTCTCAAGCTCCCCATTTTCCTCAGTAAGAAAAAGAGCTGTCTCTTCTAACTCATCAAGGAACGTGAGATTGAGTTCATGTAGGCAAAGAGCTGCTTCTTTAGGAGTTGTAAAAAGGGCAATCGGATTCATTTTTGCAATTCCCCGTAAATTTGCTTCACTAAAGAAAGTGTAGAGGAGAGCCTCTCTAAAGTCTTTCCTTCTTGTATCCTTTCGCAATCATGCGCTTTTCTTAACTCAATCAACCGCTCGCGAAGCTCTCTATTTTTCTTTTCAAGCTCATCTACTTTAGTCTGCATCTCATCAACCTCACTCTCATCAGAGCTCACCATCTTCTCAATACCTACTAATGTTCTTTCTACACGTGCAACAATTGACATTTTCCCCCTACAAAATTAGACAAAATCCGCGAGATCTACGATCTATTTGCTGCATCACTCTAACGCCTCCATACTCTTGCCTTTTCCTTCTCTCGTAAAAGGCGTCCACTTCCCTTTTCCCTAAAGCAAGATTTTGATCCACTGTCCTACTTCTTTCTTCGTAAACGCTTTTTGCCTCTTCTTGAATCTTACTTGCCTCTTTTTTCATCTCAGCAACATGGGCTTTTTCTCTTTCCGTTTTTTTCTTTATCTCACGAATCTCTTCGGCAACTTTCTCTTCTTGCGCGCTTCGCGCCTTTTCGTGACTCGCCTCTTCTTCTTTCATAAAGGCTTCATGCTCCTCTTTGCGCTTTTCTTCTTGAACCTTTTCCGTTTCTCTTCTTGCAGCTCTTTCCGCTCTCTCCGCGCGCATCCGCTCAATCCGTTCTACTCTTTCCCTTTGCTTTTGCTTACTTTTTTCTATAGAAACTGCAGAGAAAATGGCGCCTGATGCCCTGCGAAGAAAGTTTGCAATCACTTCAGGTTTCATCTCATGAGACTCTACAAGCGCATCTAAAAGGGAGGCAGCTTCACTTTTAGGAATTTCAGCAACAGGGTTTTCTAACCCCTTCCTCCACTCGCAAAGCTCTTTTGCAAAAAAGTTTTCACTGATCTTAATCTCTTTTTTATCTACCCCGTAGATCTCCTGGTCGATTTGCACAAAAGACATATAGGTAGAAAGCGTCTCAAAATTCCAAGTAAGTTTTACATCCAATTTTACAAACGACCGATTGACAAAATCGTAGGCTTCCATCTCATCCACAAAATAGGGACTTTTCAATATAGAGAAGTTGATTTGCGCGCGAAAAATCTGATCGAAAATCTGGATGCAACTTCTGGCTGTCTCTATGAGCCTATTTTCTTTATCCTCATCCCCAATCACTTCATCGTCGAGGATCATTCTCAAACTCATAAATGTTCTTGCTTCCCAAGCAAAAAGATCTTTAGCCAAAGGATCTTCCATCTCTCTATAGCGATCAAAAATAGGTAGAGCATCGGTGTAGGCTTTGTAGTATTTTTCAGCAACGGGATTCATCTTCTTTTCATCCTGTAACATTCATATGCAATCAAGGCTCTTCGAGCCTCTTCTTGTAATTTAGGAAGCTCAAGCATTGCAGAATCGACCTCTTGCCTTGCCGAACTTAAATGAATCTGACTCTCTTCTCTTTCTTTTTGCAGAGCTTGCAGTTTCATTTTTCCGCTTTCAAGTTTTGCTTCCAGAGTCTCTATCGCAACGCAAGAGTCTTTTCTCAACTGTTCCAAAAGTGCGTAGTGCGTTTTCTCATACTCCCTTGCCCTCTCTTTTTCCCTTGCAAAAACGCCCTCTTTCGCTATCTCTTCTTCAAGTTCTCTTTGCGCAATCCTTTCCACTTCTTCCATGATAAATTCATTAACAGGCAAAATGAGATTTGCAAAATCAATTCTTCTCCCCTCATCTGTCATGTCGTGTAAAAAGGCTGTTTCACTCACCGTCTTCTCAAGCCTCTCCCCCTCTTCACGCTCTTTCCAACGATCCCTTTCATCCAAAAGAGCGCGGAGAAAGGAATGCGGCTCAACATCTACCCTTAACCCTGAAAACTCTTGATAGGCCGCAACAATTGCCTCTTCTAAGATAACGGGCGTTTCAGAATGGAGAAGCACTTGCCGATTTTCATTCACTAAAGAAATCTTTTTACAAAGAGTTGGCTTACAAGGAAGAAAGGAAAATAGGTTCCCCTCTTTTAAAATCGCTTCTAGCTCCTGCAAGCACGTTTGCGTATCGCCTTCTTCCAAAAGATGAACGGCTCTTTCTTCCCAATCAAAAAGCCTTTTTGAACAGCTCTCTTTTTCTTTCCAAGAAGCATACCTTTGGAAAAGATTTCTTAAATCTCCTGCAAGATCAACCCCTCTTAAGTGGATCTGACAAGACCTCACTGTGCTTGTTGAGATATACGTTTCTGTCGTGCAACTCATTACTTTTTCACACTTGCAAAAGCAAGATCTGCTCTTTCTTTCTTTTTAATTTCCTCTTTTTTGCTACTTGCCACTTCAAGCGCTTTCATTTGGGCCTGGAATAGCTCCTCTTCTGCAGTTTGTTTTACCGCTACAAGGTCTTGCACTCTTTTTTCATGCCGCCTCTCTCCACTTTCAATCAGCTCGTTTGTTTTCACCACTTGTCCCAAATCTACCGAAATGGCCGCCTGCGCTTTTTCCCCATTTTCTATGCATGCAAAAGCTTTCTCCCGTCTCCCTTTCGTAGATTGGATCTGCGTCTCCCAAAAATCATCTTCCTCTTTTGCTTCGGCTGCTATTATCGCATTGACTTCCTCTTTTGCTTCAGCTGCTACAACTGCTTCCGTTTCTTCTTCTGGCAATCTGCATCCAGCCTCTTTTAAGGCAAATGCAACTTCTTCATGCCCTTCTCTTACAGCGACTTGGTAAAGAGTTTCGCCTGCCTCATTTTGGTAGTTTATATCTGCGCCCAACGCGATAAGTTTTGTAAACGCTTTCATTGCACCATTAAAAGCTGCTACATAAAGTGGCGTAAAACCACTGAAAGTTGGCGCATCAAGCCACCCCCCAGCACAAACAAGCGGTTCAAGCATTGCGACCTGGTTGCGCCCAGCTGCATAGTGTAAGAAGGTGTGTCCCCGATCATCTGCATTTAGCAGCCCCATCTCTTTTTTGATGCGCAGCTGAAAAAGGGGCATATCCCCCCAGTAGCTAAGTCGATCGTACATCATTGGGCTCTCTTCATCTTCTTCAATGACGCCATGTTCTAAAAAGAGTCGAACAAGATCTTTATGCATCTCCTTTAATGCCTCATACATGGCTGTTTGACAACCTGGGGGTCTTAAGTAAGGATCTGCCCCATTTTCAAGTAAAAGTCTCACGACGTTTTCATGCCCTTTGATGCTCGCTTCATAAAGGGCGCAATTTGCATTGACATCCGCCCCCTGCTGAATAAGAAAAGCGACATGTTTTACCCTTCCCTCCTTAGCCTCCAACAAAAGAAACGTAGGGCCAAGCTCTGCAAAATCTTCCCTATTTTCATTACAAAATGCGACAAGCCTTTCAAAATTGCGTCCATAGACTGCATCGAGGATTTCAGCGCCAGGATCCCCCGTCGGTAGCTGACACCCCTCATAAGCCAAAAATCTAGCTACTTTTTCGTGCCCACCTGTAACACGGGCTATTTCAAAAAGGGTTAGCCCTGACTCACTTCTATGATTGATATTGGCGCCATTATCGATGAGTATATGAGCAATGTGCGCTTGATCAGAAAGGATTGCCAAATAAAGGGGGGTATAGCCCAACCTATTTTCACAATTTGGACGGATCCCACTTTTCAGCAGCACATTGAGAAGGGACCTATTCCCTATTTCAGCTGCATGATGGAGAAGGCCATTTCCGCACTGATCTGATGCTCGATTCCCATCAAATCCCCCTTGTAAAAGGAGGCGCACAGCTTCAACTTTCCCGGTTTTCGCAGCAACATAGATCGCCCTTGCGCCGTCATCGGGTTTTATCTGCTTTTGATCGATCAAAAATTGGATGACCTCTCTTTGGTCCAATTCTATAGCAGCCATCACATAGCGTGGATCCCCACGCAAAGCTTCCCGCTGTTCTTCATAGATAGCTCTCACTCTTTCTACATTCCCCTCTTCAATTGCAGAAATAAATTGATTCGTAATTGGCGAACTTTCATGAACTGGATGCATTATTATAACTCTATTTTTTAAGCGCAGATTTTAATACGAACAGAACAAAAACAACAACAACTTTTTCACTGACAATCTCTTAAGAATTTCATTGATCGCAAGAGGCAATTTGTGCGACCATTTTCCTAAAAAACATTTTGCCTTATTTTTTTATGAAAAACTTGACCCCGAAAGAGCTGTTTGAACTAGCTCAAGAAAGGTTAGAAGATGCAAGAGCTCTTTTTAAAGAGGGTCGATTCGAAGGAGCTTTTTATCTTTGCGGGTATGCTGTAGAAATGGGGTTAAAGCATAAAACCTGCAAAACTCTTGACTGGGACGAATATTACAGTGAAGGACAAGAATATAAGTCTTTTAAAACACACAAGTTTGACGAGCTACTTCGGTTTTCTGGGATGGAAAAACAAAAGAATTCTTTATTCATAGCCGAATGGTTGGTTATTACCAAATGGGATCCTGAAATCCGTTACTCTTCTAAAAAACAGAGTCCTGAAGATGTAAAACTTATGATCGAAGCTACTGCAGCTTTCTTAGGGAAACTATGAGCGAAATAATAGAGAAGGTCAAATCTGCTATCAAAAGCATGGAAAAAGAACATGGCAACCTACTGATATGCGCGTTATTTTTACGAGCAGATGTGTTGGAAAAATGGGACATAGTGCTCGCTGCCCCTTGGCTAAATCCTAAAGAAATGCGTTCCTACGAAATTCTATCTTCAAGTCTGCAAAATTTCTTAACTCAATCAGAACTTGTTCAATTTTCTCGAATTGTGATTCTGGAACAAGACGATCCAACAGTTTCTTTTTTATTAAATCTTGAGATCGTTAAAAATGGGGGATATAAAGAACTATCAGTCGATGCACTTAGCGAAAAATTCCGGTTTACCATTAAAAAAGCCTACCTCTTACGTTCTCAAAAATCTGAAAAGTAAAGCAATCCGCATGACAAAATCGCTTCCCCCTCTCTCTTCAGCTGCCAAATCTGTAGTCGTAGGGGGTTTTTACGAACACTACAAGAAAATGCCTTACAAAGTCCTTGCCATTGCTCGGCATAGCGAAACGCTTGAAGAACTCGTTGTCTACCAAGCTTTGTATGGAGAAGGGGGGATTTGGGTTCGTCCCGTGACGATGTTTATCGAGAGCGTCTTAATAGACGGCCACCTCATTCCTCGATTCAAATTCATAAAGGAATAGACGCATTTTCGAAACCTATATTCCGAATAAAGTCTTCGATGGCTCGTTCGGCACCGCTTCCTAAACGGACCATTTTCGTGACGCCACGAAAATGGTCATTAGGATCACAGCCTGTTGTTTTACAAGACTCTATAGAACGCATAATCGCGATAAGGAAATTTTCCCATCTCGCATATCCAAGAGGTTCTTGCAAGAGGTTCTTGCAAGTCTCGAGCAAACCAAAATTCAATTCCTTCTTCAGGTGTGGTCTGAACAAGACTGTCAAAATGACTTTGAAGCTTTTTAATGACTTCGCTTTTGAACATAAGCACCCTTTGGAAAGAATTTTTTTGAAAAAAAATCATAGACGAAAGTGACGAATCTTTCCAGTCAAAAATCCTAAATGCTTCTAAATATCACTCCATCGGCCCATCGGCAAACTTTCCTGTAGCTGAATAAGCAATATATATGCCATTATTTTTGCCATGATATACTGCACTTCATATCACTGTTATTCTCGCTTCCCTTCTGTTCCTTTAGAACCTGCGCAGAATCTTGTAGAAAAGTTATCTGCTAGTCAAACTTATGCAAAGAACATATTCACCACTCTTACAAGCAAGACATTTGCAAAAATCATTTCCTCTCCTTTCCATAGTACCGTCTATACCGAGAGGGTCAGTGCCCCTCCCGGACGGACGATCATTATCGGGAATCTCAGTGTCGGTCATTACTTAACCATAGCCATGAGCAAACGTTTTGCAGAAGCCTCTGCATTAGGTCGCTGATCATTTTATCCTGCTCGCCACAAGCGATCCTACCATCTCGGAACTCCCTTTCGTAACTCTAGATATGTCGGCTATTGATAAAAACGAGCATCTCGTGTTACAATATTTTCCATGAAAACAAAAGGTTTTAACATCCAGCCTTTTTCAGTGAGTGAAGGGAAGACTTCGTCTCTCCCTGTCTCCTCGTTTTCTGTCGCGCAAAACCTTGTATTAGCTTCTCTTTTTTTAATCCGCCCTCAGGCGGATTAACATTTATCTTTCTATCAGATCATTTTCAACTATAAAAAACTTAAAAAAAGAGAAGTAATTATGTCATCTATATCGTCATCTGCTGCAAATCAGCAGCCACCAAAAGGGATGTGGCCGAGCTTCGCGCCTTACGTCGCTCCCCCAATCGCAGCCTCATTTGCTATCGTTCCCGTATTTCGGGATATGATCGCTAAGAGTTTTCAACAAAAAGGGCAAGCTGTGCCTCCTATGACTTTTACAGCAAGTTTAAAAGAAGGAGTGAAAGCAGCCCCCACTGTTGGGATCATCGTTGGAGCGCAAATGGTTCTGCAAAATCTTGTAGAAACAGCACTTGTTGGAGAATCCGCTAAAAAAAGCACCTCTACAGCGCTTGTAAGTTCAGCAATTGTTGGAACTTTTTCCGCGCCTGTTCTTGCTATTTTCAATGGGCAAACCATGGGTTGGACAATCAGGCAATCTATCCAAAGATTTACGCTCAGACAAGGATTTGCAATCGCCGTCCAAGAAACCGCATTTGTCGGAGGCCTTAGTGTCGCTGACCGGCTAGCTATAGCTATGAGAAAACAATTCGGCAGTAACCGAATCGTTGACTACACAGCTGCATTCATTGCAGGAGCTGCAGGAAGCCTTGCGGGACACCCTGCAAATACAGCTCTTACACGCTTACAAAATGGCATGCCAATAGAGAGCGCCCGTCAATTGATGTGGGGCTCTCTTCGTAAGGCACGCGCTGTAGGTGGCTTTTCGGTCATTTACAAATTGGGAAAAGAGGTTTTAAACCCTCCCACTCCTAAGTAACAAAACAAACTTACCCTCTAAGCAAAACCGCTTAGAGGGTAAGTTTTTCCATTATTTTTTAGATACATCAAGCACAAATTGAGGGAGCGCAAAAGCTGCTTTATGAACATGGGGCGTGTAATACTTCATTTTCCCTTTCACTTTCTTTAATCGCTCATTTAATTTGCCTAAAGCGGGACGATATTTTTTATCACTTGCCCATCCAAGCGCCATCGCCCCTCCTATGTAAGTGGGAACAGGTACCATATAGTAAGTTACAAAAGCAAAATGAGGAGCGCGGTTCTTCATCGTCAAGGCAATCTCTTCCGGTTGTAAGAAAGGGACCCCATTTTGATTGACGAAGATCCCA
>Ga0155638_1013_pt1 | contig 12869 bp, 12 predicted proteins | sample RifCSPhighO2_12_FD_107295 | JGI IMG/M metagenome (GOLD analysis project Ga0155638, IMG submission 107295) | Verrucomicrobia bacterium RIFCSPHIGHO2_12_FULL_41_10
ATGCTTCACAATACTATGAGAGCAAAATTGAGCAGGCAGACACGGTTGAAAAAATGCGGGAGCTTGCAAAGAAATTATTTAACAGCTCAGCTACAGATACGCGTGAGTTGATGAGAACTACACCGGCAGTGAACGTCAATAAATTATCTCATCTTTGGGAAACAGCATTGACAATACCAAACTTTGAAAAAGCAAAGGAATTTATCTCTTCCCAACTTTATAAAATTGGCGTGCTGGGAATTCAATCTGCTTATCTAGAAGATCTTGTCTTTGTACATAACCTCACCTCTCTCCAAGAACACATTCGCCGTTATCAAAAAGACTTAAGCTCTGGAGATAGTACAGATTCTGTTCTAACGACAAGTCAAGGAAATGCTGGCTATCCAAAAATCATCACCTGGTTTCGTGGAAATAGAATCCGAGAAGGATTCATGAAACATCTAACCATCCCTGAGGAAATGGAGCAACACCGACTTTATGAATTTTTATTTAGTGAACCTGAAGAGGAGCATGTTTTTAAAGTAGTTCCAGGAACCATGATTTCTCCTTTTGATCCAACCCCTTACCATGTAAATCATCAAGGAATTAAAAAAGCACTACCTATAGAACATCGCGATCTTTATCAAAAACTTACGCTCTATCTTGTCTCAGCTTGCAACACAGAAGGAAAAGATTTACGAGAAATTAATACACTACTTACTCATATAAAAGCGCGTCCCATTGGATTTTTTGAGCGCATTAATGGCACAGGCCTATTTGACTATTTCAAGACACAATACCCATGTACTTCGGAAGAAGAAAAAGAGAAACTTTTTGAACATTTTGGGATGATCGCTTTTTTTGATCTTGTGGTAGGGCAACAAGATCGTATGATTCTATTCTCAGATTCCGATAAGCCCTCTCTTCGTGATGAGTCTGATATTTTGTTTAGCAATTTAGATAATTTAATGGTTACTTCCGGTGACCAAACGATCACTCTTATTGATAATGGTTTACGAGCCGGAAGGTACCCAGTAACTGATCCAGTCGTTCTCAAAGAACATGAAGCTTCTTACCTTTTTTCTCTAAGAGAGATTTTGGAAACTGAGGACCCTCCCACCGCAATCGCTGACGCAGTATTACTTGCAATAACAAGCGCCTTGAATGATCAAGATGAAGGTCTAGGAAACGTCCAAATCTTTCATGATGATTTAGTGACTCACAAAAAAGAACTATTTAAAACTTATTTAATAAATGGGATCAAAAAAATGGAAGAATTACTTGTTCGCAAATTGATCCCCAAGTGGCAGAGATTTTGTAATTCTCAATCATTCAGTGAAGAATTAATCACCTTAATTAATAGTCGTTTTGCTATTGTATTAGAACAACACACCAAGAGGCTTTGCGTATGACAGGAAAAATTTCTCATTTTACTGAAAGAAATTTCCCTCTGCTTGGTGGCTCGTTTGACAGTGCGGATGGTTGCGAAGGCTCATCACCTGAAACAGGGGAAACTTTTTTTTCAATACAACCACCTCCTACTTCTCCACCGAGTAACCATCGACGCTTCAGCGCATTGACTCCCTACACACCCCTTACATCGCCTCCGGCCGATTATTCAAGACTTCTTGCAATATTGCGCAGTGCATTATTAGCGATCGACAATCAAGACAATCGCAGAATTATACAGACTAATCTGGAAAGAACTAGCTACAATTCCTCCCTTAAAATCTCCGTTCTCGAAAGTCTAAACCAATTTTCTTATTCTTCAAGAACCGAATCAATTCAAAAAATTCAATCCTTAATTCGAGAACTTGAAACGTGGACTCCCCCTTCAAGTCAAAGATCTCGATCCAGAAATGAAACCCCTTTTTAACTTCGAGACTAGTACTTTAACTGCTCACTTCAGTACACTCCTAGTTGTGGCCAACGCAAATTATATTCATTTGCGTTTGGCATACGCCCCTCTGGAGAACTTGGCTTGGCAGAAAAGACCGAAAAGGCAACCCCGAAAAAATTAAAAGACGCGCGTAAAAAGGGACAGGTAGCCAAAATCCAAGACGTTCCTGCAGCGATCACCTTTGTCGTTTCAATGGGGGGAACGCTTGCCATGATGGGCTTTTTCTTCAATCAGATCGCCTCCTTTTTTCTCTCGATTTTGCGCTCTGTTCCAACCGTTGGCTCTGATTTTACAAATCGCGCTGTCGGTTATTTTGGAGAAAGCCTCAATCTTATTTTGGCAACGAGCTTCCCGATCATGTTGCTCGTCTCTTTGGTGGGCGTTTTGGTCAGCTTTCTTGTAGTTGGACCTGTTTTTTCTTTTGAAGCGATGAAATTCGATTTGAAAAAACTCAACCCCATCGAAGGGATCAAGCAGAAATTCAAAATCAAAACACTTGTTGAGCTTTTAAAATCGATTGCCAAAATCAGTGGTGCAGCCCTCATCATCTTTCTCATCATCTGGCGATCGATCCCTCAGATTGTTTCCACAACAATGCTCCCTGTCTTAGGAAGCGCGATGATCGTCTACGACTTCCTCATCAATACAACAATCCAAGTGGGGATCTTCTTTCTTTTGATCGCCCTATTTGACCTTGCCTTCCAAAAAAAGAACTTCGCAAAAGAGATGATGATGCAGAAGTTTGAGGTGAAGCAAGAGTATAAAGATACAGAAGGCGATCCGATGATCAAAGGAAGGCGAAGAGAGATGTTTCGAGAGATCGCCTACCAAGAGGGGCCTTCTGCTGCAAAAAGAGCAAGAGCCATCATTACAAACCCAACTCACATCGCAGTCGCACTTAAATATAATAGAGAAGAAGAGCCTGCACCCCGTATTTTGACAATGGGAGTTGGAGCTATCGCAAGTCAAATCATTAAAATAGGGGTCGAAAACAATATCCCAATCATGCGAAATGTGGATCTAGCGCGGAATTTATATGCAAAGGGGAAAATTTCTGAATATATCCCAGAGGAATTCTATCCAGCTGTTGCAGAGATCATCAAGTGGATCGAAGCCCTTGAAAATAACCCAGACGTCAATCAGGAGCTTTTTCGGTGAATAAGTTTTTTGGACAGCTCGTCCGTAGATTAGGCAGCGACAAAATGCTCGCTGCAATCGGAAATTCTAGCGATTTAATGCTGGCAGCTTTGGTCATCAGCATCATCATGATGCTGATCTTCCCTGTCTCTCCCAATACAATCGATATTCTCATTTCGATTAACTTAGCCGTTTCGATCTCCATCCTCTTTGTCGCTCTCTATATTCAAAAAGCAGTCCAACTCTCGATCTTCCCTTCGCTTCTCCTCATCACCACTCTTTTTCGTTTAGGGGTAAACATCTCCTCTACGCGCCAGATCCTCCTCCACGCAAACGCAGGACACATCATCTTCGCCTTCGGAAACTTCGTCGTCGGGGGGAACTACATCGTTGGGGGTGTTGTCTTCTTAATCATCACAATTGTTCAGTTTATCGTGGTGACAAAGGGAGCTGAGAGGGTAGCTGAAGTTGCCGCTCGCTTTACCTTAGACGCCATGCCCGGCAAACAGATGTCAATCGATGCTGACGTGCGAGCCGGCGTAATCGACCAACAGCAGGCAAGAGAGCTTCGGTTAGGGCTGACAAAAGAGAGCCAACTGTATGGTGCGATGGATGGTGCGATGAAATTTGTCAAAGGGGATGTGATCGCAGGCATTGTCATCGCGCTCATCAACATCGTTGGGGGCCTTATTATCGGAAATGTGATGCTCGGCATGCCGCTCGATGTTTCAGCAAAAACATTTACCCTCCTCTCTATCGGGGATGGTCTTGTCACCCAAATCCCCTCATTGATGATTGCCATTTGCGCAGGTATCGTTACAACGCGCGTCTCAAGTGAAAAAAAAGACTCCAATCTCGGAAAAGAGATTTCAGAGCAACTTCTAAAACAACCAAAAGCTCTCATGATCTCTGGCGGCGTCCTCTTTCTCATGGCCTGGATTCCAGGCTTTCCCGCATGGTCCTTCCTCATCCTTTTCGCCATCATCGGGTCTTTAGGCTATTTTTTCTGGGCAGCTTCTCGAAAAACAGCAGCAAAAGCAGCAGCAGGTGTTGGACCCATCGATACAGAAGTTCCCGGTCACGCAATTGCTGGCGCCGGTACAGAAGACTACGCTCTTACTCTCCCCGTTGTCTTAGAAATAGGATCGGCAATCTCTTTACTCCTTAAGAAAGATAAACAAGGGGCGACTTTCATCGATCAGATGATTCCGAAGATGCGCCACGCCCTTTATCAAGATCTCGGTGTCCGTTTTCCCGGTGTTCACGTAAGGACTGAGTCCCTTTCTCTTGAACCAGGTGAATATGCCGTCCATCTCAATGAAGTGCCAATCATTCGGGGAAAAATCCTCTTAAAGCACCTTCTGACCAATGAAACAGAAGAGACGTTAAGGCGCTATAATCTCCCCTTTGTCGCATTAAAGGGGAGTTTAGGAATGCCCGCTCTTTGGGTGGATGAAAAGTACCAAAACGTCTTAACAAAAGCCAATATTCGCTTCTGGACAGGTTTAGAAGTGATCATCCTCCACCTCTCTAAATTCTATCGCCAATATGGAAGTGAATTCATTGGAATCCAAGAAGCTAGAGCGATCCTTGAATTTGTTGAAAAATCCTTCCCCGATCTTGTCAAGGAAGTGACTCGCCTTGTCCCTTTGCAAAAGCTGACCGAAATTTTCCGCAGACTTGTGCAAGAGCAGATCTCCATCAAAGATCTTCGCACGATCTTAGAAGCGCTTGGCGAATGGGCGCAAACAGAAAAAGACACCGTTCTCCTCACAGAATATGTCCGCTCCTCACTCAAACGCTACATCAGCTATAAATACTCTCTTGGGCAATCTGTCCTCTCTGTCTATCTCCTCGATCCAGAAATTGAAGATATCGTGCGCGGTGCTGTCAAGCAAACTTCTGCTGGCTCTTATCTTGCACTCGATCCCGATTCTGTGCAGCTCATCATCCACGCCGTCCGTTCCACGCTCCAACCCACACCGCCCGGAGGTCAGCCCCCCGTTCTTCTCACAGGAATCGACGTAAGGCGTTTTGTCCGCAAACTCATCGAAATGGAATTTCCCGATCTTCCCGTCATCTCTTTCCAAGAGATCGTCCCCGAAGTCAGAATCCAACCCCTCGGACGCGTCCAATTGACATGAAGTTTCTTCACAGCTCTCAACTGGAGATATGCGTTCCAGCCAGTGCTGTCTAAACTTACCACGCATCGTCCGCGTTCCGCTTCCGCTCCACTGGCGATGTCCGTTTCTGGAATGGCTAGCCTTGAAATCCAACAGGCATGCTATGCGGCCATTCCAAAATCCGGTCTTACTGAACTCAAGTCTATTGTTTTAAAATCAATACTAAAGCGTTTGAATAGTTACTAATTCTTAATACTAGATCTTTTTAACGGTGAAGACGATGTCATTAAAAGGAAATGATTTTTCTGCTGAGGAAGTGTCACTACATCTGTACCGTCTCCCTCCCTCTATTTCCTCAACAATCATTGCTGCGCCATTGTATTTTGCATCTATATATTTCGAATGTTTTTTTATACAGTTTCCACTTTCGTCACTAGCAATAAATGAATTGTCAACTTCGCAAATATTATATATAACAACAAAATCATACTTGGTAAATATTTTTAACTTAAACTCTGGTGGAGTATGTCCATACCAGAAAATCATCCGAATTCCTTTGCCTTCCCTGCAGATCTGTCCATTTAACTCACAGTGACCTGTGACATCAATGCAGAACCCTTGAAGATATTCTAATTTTTCAATAGCGTGCTCAATAGAACAAACAAGAACATCTCCATTTTTTACAGGAAATTTATCAATTCGTTTAATTTCAAACCCTTTATATTGAACTGGATTTCCTTTAGCTTCTCTGAACAGACTTTCAAATTCAGGCATAATTATCTTCCTAACCTTCGAAATTGGTCTTTCAGCTGATGTTCCTCTGGCCAAAGCTCCTCAAAATCAAACAATCCACCCTCTCTTTAAGGCGGAATATGATGTAGCTCCATACTCTCCACTTTGCCAGTTAAATCATTATATCTCTGAGGAGCCAAACCATTCTCCATTCTTTGGACATCTTCCTTATTAAATTTAGAGTTTTGTTTCGATTTTAATTCTAAGGCTCTATTTTTCCAATGGCGTTGCCTAACTGTCGACCATTTTGGCTGCCCTCCCCACCAAGTTCTATTTTGAATCGGATCACCAATTTTCCATCCCCATGTAGAATTGCATTGAGTAATAGCAAGTCTTCCCTCTCCGACTACAGAGGCTCCTGAAAGAGTTCCTGGAGGGGGAAGAACTGCATATGTGAAAAGATCACCGGGCGAGTTTTCTTGTGCTTCTTGAGTGTAGAACTTTGCTTGTTCAGTATTAAACATCTTGTCAATAAATCGATGTCCAGAATCCGTACTATCTTCAAAACGTTTTACAGGGCTGACTGGGTTCCAAGCTACATTTTGAGAAGAAGAAGGCATTTTAGAGATAGGCAAAAATTTTTCTGAAAAATTGTGCATTTCTTCTATTAGTCGAGGAACTTCCGAAACAATGTTTGTGACCATGTCAAAGGTCTCGTGAGCAAAATAAGAACCTGCATCACGAACTTGTGTTAGAAAACCCAAACTCCCAACGGGCGCAAATTGTGCTTTTTTGTTCGCCATATTTTCAGAGACGATTTCTCTGAAGGAAGAGATCTGATCTTCTATAATCTCTCGCAATAAAGGTGTTTCTGAACTCGTTACTATCATTGGAGACCTTGCTCCTTCTTTTGTCTCTATAGAGTAAGGGGCGTGATTCGTCTTTTTTTTGTTGTTCTCATGAGAATGGTCAGTATCTTCCAATTGTGAAAGACCTGCTATAGCTTCTGCAACAGCAGCAGCTCCACCACTAGTCGTCCCACATGTCATTACTACAACTGTAACGGTTACGGCTACAGCGACAACAATCGCAGCACCGATCAAGATTTCTTTTTTATGTTCTTTAACAAAATGCCTTGTGTTATCCCATGCTTTTTTTATTCTACTTCTGCATAAGTCGTATTTATAACTGTGATAATCGCAATAATAAACTGCAGGAATGACAGCGTAATTTTCACTTAAACAATGTTCGCTTTGAAGAAATGGATCGGAAAAGTTTAAAAGAGTTTGAATATCTTGATTTAACACATCAGATATTTGTGGCTCTTCGTGAGGAAAAATGCCTTGTTGAGCCAAAATAGCAAAAAACTGGTTGATGCGTCCCATCTGTTCGGGACTGCCATCGTAAATACTTCCACTTTCGATTTCTTCCAGTAGCTCAAGGATGTCGTCGTAACTGATAGGACGGTCTTGAATGGATTGCCAAAATGTAAGTTGAGTAGACAGCTCTTTTTGACATTCATAAAATTGATACTCCGAAGAGGTATGTGAATCATTACAAGAATTGTTCTTTTACAAAACTTAGGTTGACATGATATAGAAAAAGAGATGGCTGACCCCAACATCTCCCATTTACTTCAGATGAATGCTGCGGCAGTGCGCGCAATTCAGTTAGAAGCTGCTCATGAGCAAGCAGTTCAAATTGAGAGTGAAGAGGATATCAACCAATACCTTGAAACTGCTTCATTCAATCCCATGCAGCGGATTGGTCAATTTAGAGAGCTTCATGAGTTAAGAAGTCAACAGAGCCAAAAAAAAGAGAAAATAGAAGGAGAAGAAGAGATCCTTCCCCCTGACTTAGAAGCAACTGAAGAAGTTGCCGAGCGCTACCAAGGCAATAATTTTGAGCTCAGCAAAAAAACGCTCCTCCTCTTGCGCAACCAGATCCTCCTTGAAGATACGCCAGAAGAGGTCTTAGAAAAGGTCAATAAGATCTATCCCGATGCTGCTTTAAGTGATGAGGCTCTTGATTTTCTCATAGAAACTGCCCCACCAGAATTAACTGCAAAATTGAAAGAGGCAAAAGCTCTTTTAAACGAGCAGGCAAAACGGGAGATCATTGCAGGTCGCAATATTGGGCAATGGGCAAGAGAATTTTCTAAAGAGGGTCTTGGCTCTCCCACCTATTTGCGAGATCTTTATCGAGATATCACAGGAAATCCCCGCCCTCCAATCAATCTCTTCCACGAACTGACAGAAAAATTTCACTACAATCAACTCAAGCCCTCTATTGACTTCCTCCTCCATTCCCTAGGAGGGGATCTCAGAGCAAAAGGTTCATCAATTCCAAGAGGGGAATTAAAACGTCTTATCGACGAAATCAAATCCCTGCAAGGGATTCTCGGAGTGTTCCGTTTTTTTCAATCCAAAATGCCTTTACTACAAAAAATGTTTCTCACTGAAAATCTCTCCATGCCAAAAGGGCTCTCTTTCGAAATCATCGCTAAGGCCTTCATCCGCCTCATCGCTGAAAAGTTCATCAACATTGAAAAAATCCAACAAAACACAAAAAGTTTTGAAATTTCAGAAATGCTTGCAGCGCAAATCCTTGTCTACTCTTTAATGAGAGAGGGACTCAAACAAGTTGCCCCCCGCTATTTCCGCAATCCAACACACCGCGATGAGCTTTCTAAAGCCTACCTTCTCATCATTGAAGAATTAGAAGATCAATATGAAGAGGAGAAAGAAAAAAAAGAGAAGAAAGAGAAGAAAAAAAAGGACTCTGCATGACCGATTCTTTCTCCTATCTTCTCCAAGATCTAGGGAAAATTTTTCACCTCCCTTTACACCAAGATCAAGTTGGAGCCTGCTCAATCCTCCTCCCCAACGATTTCATCATCCAAATCCAATTGGATACAACGGGGAAAAACCTCTTTCTCTTTTCAAAGCTTGCCCCCCTTCCACCTGGGAGATTTCGAGAAGAAGTGCTCAAAGAGGGGCTAAAGGCAAATCAGAAAAACGACCCTCTCCCCGGTATCCTCGCCTATCTTGAAAAAACCAATCATCTGATCCTTTTTCAAAGCTACCCCTTCTCTATCTTAAATGGGGAAAGGCTCGCTGGCTTCTTTGGAAACTTTCTCGACTTTGGAACCAAATGGCGCGTAGCTGTTCTCCAAGGACATACACACCCCCGTTAAAGTCATGCAAAAGCACGGTATTTTTTGCCCCCTTTTCTCATTGAGAAGCCAAAAAAGTTGTGGCATTGGCGAATTTCTTGACCTCTTCTTTTTGATCGACTTTTGTCACGAGATTGGTTTTGACATCCTTCAGATCTCTCCTCTTAACGACACAGGCCCCAATGATAGCCCTTTTAGCCCCATTTCCTCTTGCGCTCTCGATCCAATCTACTTAAGTCTCCACGCTCTTCCCGATCCCCCGCTTCCCTTAACTCCCTTCGTCCCGTTTAACAAGCTTACGCGCCTTGATAGAAATGCCGTAAGAGAGCAAAAAATCAGTTGGCTCCAAAGCTATTTTGCGACCCACTTCCCTACTCTTTCTAAAGAAAATTCTTACCATCAATTCTTAAGCCAAAACCCATGGCTTTTCCCCTACGCCACATTCAAAGCAGAGCACGAACCGCAAGGAGTTGATTTCCATCTCTTTCTTCAATATCTCTCTTTTTCTCAGATGAAAGAGGTGAGAGCAAAGGCAGACAAGGCAAATATTTTCCTCAAAGGGGATTTACCCTTTCTTCTCCCCCTTTTAAGTGCCGACCTCTCTATGTATCCCCATCTTTTCAGGTTAGACCAAGTAGCAGGCGCGCCACCCGACAAATACAATCAAAATGGACAAAAGTGGGGATTTCCCATTTACGATTTCGAAGCGATGAGAAGTGATGGTTTTTCTTGGTGGAAAAAAAGATTAGAGGTTTTTGAAAATTTTTATCATTTTTATCGAATCGATCACACTTTAGGTTTTTTTCGGATCTGGGCTATCCCTCCTGATAAAGAGCCACAAGAGGGCTCTTTTATCCCAGAAGACCCCACTCTTTGGCCGCTTCAAGGAAAAGAGATTCTTTCCAAACTCCTCTCTTTTTCCTCTTTGAAACCCATTGCAGAAAATCTAGGCGCTAATGCACAACAAGTCACATCCCAAACGCTTAAAAGTCTCGGAATTCCCGGCACCCGCGTCCTTCGTTGGGAAAGATATGATGAAGTGGGGGAATATATCCCTTATCATCTCTATGATCCTTTAAGCATGACAACCGTTTCTACAATTGATCTTGAACCTGTGCCACTTTGGTGGAAAAATTCCCCTCAAGAAGCTTTTGCCTTTGCCAAGTTCAAAGGATGGGAATTTACGCCCACCCTTTCAAGAGAAAAACATTTGGAAATCTTAAGAGATTCTCATCACACAAGCAGTCAGTATCACATCAATTCACTGCAAGAATACCTACTTATTTTCCCCGAACTTTCGTGGCCTAATTTGGAAGAAGAACAAATCAATCGAGCAGGCACCATTTCCCCAACCAATTGGACCTATCGCTTCCGCCCTTTTGTCGAAGAAATTGTGGAGCACGCCTCTTTAAAAGAAGCGCTTATCAATTTAAGGTAGATGACTCAAAAGTTACTTTGGGAGCACAAGAGCACACACAGCTTCCCAAAATTCAATCTCTTCGAAAGAATATGGATCACGGTTATTTGACCCAACTATGAAAACATCATCCTCATGGGGTGGAACTACAGCTTCTTCACAGCCAAAAAGCTCTTCCAAGTCTATACCTACTTGTCCATCACCGTGGTTTCCAAATATCCCACTTTGATTAACATGCTGTTTGTATCCAAGTGGAGCATCAATATGACTTCCATTCAACCTGGGGGCTCCGTAGGGAGAATTGCTTTTTGGTTTCTTATGAGTAGATGCAGGATTTGTCTCAAAGCTTCTTTTACTTCCTGCAAAAAGTAAGTCGGAACAAGAAAGTGGAATAAAAGGAGTCTGGCCGTTCTCACTGGTAATTCTCCCATCTAACGCTCCTGCTGGGCTATAAGGACTCTCATCCACAGGAGTTGTCTGAGCGCTGTTTTCAGTAAATCTTGCCAATGCAACGTGTGCCACATTTGTTTTCAACCCCGGTTGCGGTTGCATTTGACTGCTTGATCGATCATTAGGAATTGCACTTTGAGGTAACAGAAACGCTGGGGGTTCTCCAAAAGAACTAGAAGGACTTAACGACATTTTTTTTCTCCATTTATTTAATGATCAGTTACAAAACAGGATCAAGTTCCATTTCATTACCTATAAGAGAAAGTCCAGCCATAGCTTCTGCTACTTCTAAATCTACGCTGGAGGTACCTCTTAAACTGCCCTCTACAATCATCGGAACATCGCAATCAACGTCTGCTGGCTCCTCTTCCTCTACAAGCATCGGACTCAGAGAAGGATAAGTATAATCGGCCTCATAGGACTCTTCTGGTTCACCCTCAAATGTTAATGTATTTACAACTTGCATTTCTGACTCTAGTCTTGCCAATATTGGCAACAAAGCCAAGTATTCTGGCCTGTCTACTCCCTTAGGAAGCATTTGACGGCTTTTTACATACCGTCGAAAACCCGGCGTCGCTTTCGTTGAAGTTGGTAATTCTGACTGTTCAGTAAGAGCAGTAGAGCTACGCTTTCCTGTTGTGGATGGCGTTACCGACTCTAACGTTGTGCCTGGTGTTTTTGTTCCAGAACCTGATGATCGAGGAGACGTTATCCTGGAACTTAAAGCACTTGTTTTCGCTTTTTTACTACTTCCGCTAGGATCGCTTTCCTCTGTCTCATCTGCTACAGATGTCACAGGAGTTCTCGCTCCATCGCTTTCATTTCCACACATTGAAAACAAAGAATCTGTTGATGCAAAAGCTTCTAATGCACTTGTCTTACCCCTTGAACAACAAGGCTTTTTTACTCCATCAGGAAGAAGTCTAGAACCTTCAGAAAGATCTAATATCTTAAGCGGCTCAATTATTTCAGAAACTTTACATGCCATAACACACCTTAATTAATTTATTTTATCAGATGAAACTAGTTTTAGGGCGCCTTCAGTTATTGCTAACAAAACTTTTTCGGCCAAAACTGCAGTTTGCATCTCTTGATCTATTGATTTTCTTTCTTCACCAAAAGGGTGTAATTCTCTTTTTGCAACCGATGGTGTTTTTACAAACCTCAAAGGGAAACCACCCTCCTCACCTTTGCTGTTTCTCTCCGGGATCATCTCCCAGTGATCATCACCATGTTGCTTTGGTGAAAAATATGTTTGATACCCAACCCATACAAGTTGATCACCTTTAGGTCGATCGATATCCGCAAGTGGGCTATCCGCTTTCTTTACTGGACTATTACTCCAAGGCGATTTGGTACGTGGCACAACAATAACATCACTTTCTGCTGAGTCTGGCGTAGGAGGGGGCGTTACCTTCTCCGCTAACAAATGCTCGCTCGATCCTTGCTTTGAAAGCGGACTCTGTTCTCCCTTGTTGAAAGCATCAAAAGCTACGGTCGCAACTCTTGCATTCATGGAAATCTGATTTCCGTTACTTTCACGTGGATCACTGACATTTCTATTCTGACAGCAATTCGAAAACCTAAGTAAAAAAGAAACGCACATTATATAAACCTGTAATTAAATTTAATGTATTAACTATATATTTTATTATATAAATATATAAAAATCAATGTTAAAATAATAAATAACAAATACTACAAAATAGACGTAGAAATAAAAAAGCTTAATACTTACATAAGTAATTGATTATACGTATGTTATGTAATTTTCTTTAAAAAAGCAATACTACTGAGATCAGATTCTTCACATTATTTTGGGGGGAATTGCAAAATAAACGAAAAGTATCTTTAGCGCTTCACTTCACTTCCAAAAGGACTAGATGACGTTGGCGAAGTTGATTTTTTTCCTAGAGTCAACACTTCTTCAAACATTTGCTCCAAATAGAGTCCTAC
>Ga0155638_1154_pt2 | contig 12818 bp, 12 predicted proteins | sample RifCSPhighO2_12_FD_107295 | JGI IMG/M metagenome (GOLD analysis project Ga0155638, IMG submission 107295) | Verrucomicrobia bacterium RIFCSPHIGHO2_12_FULL_41_10
TAAGCCTGCCTTAAAATTACCGGGCGTAATTACGGCAGCAAAATCCCCTAATTTTTCCGCCATTAGCGAAAAATTAGAATCTGGTCGGATCAAAATATCGAACTGCTGGAGCGAGAAGAAATCTTCTAGTACATTAGCGCGATCATGATTTTCAGTTTTACGGCAATCAAATGTGAGATTTGGGCGATCAACAGCCGTTGCAATTTGCTGTGTCAGTTGGATAGGGTTTAAGTCATCCGTAAAAATAAAAACGTACAATGGCGCATGTGCGAATAGTTCTGATACCAATTGCAGCTGTTCAACGTAATACGCTAGCAGCGGAAATTTGTATAAAAGTTCCGGCTGTCCCGCTGCTTGCATGGCCGCTACATCATCAAAGCGCCCGCCGTGCCGGATATGTACTGCGACCGAAATCTGATGCTTGGGTGGTTGGACTAACGACAAGCGATTTATTGGCGCTATTAATGTGCGTAAAAGCGCTAAAAATCCGAAATCTTCCCAATCTACAGGAAAATAGGGCTTAGTATGGCCAGCGTGTTCAATTAAGCTTTCCGGAAAATAGGGGATCTCGAATAAAATATTGGGGTGCTCTTTAGGCGCGTGATTAAAATCACGCACACCGTTAATTGGCAAGCGTTTAGGCAATTTCTGCGCTAAATTACTGGTCAATTTTCCTGAGTTATTTAAGACTAATTGGTCACTATATTGAAAACTGCTTAATAAAAAACGACTATGATGCTTGTGGGCAAAGTAGAGGGCATGCGCCACCGCCATGAGGTTATCACCAAAGCGCCCCCCATTATACTGTACTGAGACAAACTGCCCCCCAATTTGATTAGTACTGGTTTTAAACTTTGGTGCAGTTTTACTGACACTAGCACCTGCCCAGGCCAATAATAATAACCAACTACCGCAGCGCCAAGCATGTCCAGTGACAACCATATTCACCACCTTATGACTCTGCTGAAAATTAATAGAGTTAAAAGCGTTACGACAAGCTTCTACGCAATCACCAAAAGAAAGCGGCTAGCGCAACCGCATAAAGCGCCTAAATTCACCTAATACTTAAGCAACAAATCAGCTAGTATTGGCTGAATTAGAGCGCGGCGGTGTGATTAATGGGTCTAGAGTTTACATAGGCCATAATGAGCGTTTTTTTGCATTGACTTATAGAACATAAATTTATAGATTGCCCAGCAGTTCTAAATGGGGTAATAAATTACTTATAAACAGCCTAAGGAGTAAGAATGAAGTACGCCCAATCAATTGCGAAACAGCTATTTTTATTGTGTTATGGCGCATTCTTTAGCACTCTATGCCTAGCTAAGGTCTATGTGCATCACACTTATCTAGACCCGCAAATTTCTCACAAATTAGTTGCCAAGCACCTACCAACTAACCCGATAATTCTAGAAGCCGGTGCTTTTGACGGTACAGATACCTTAATTCTCAAAAAGCTTTGGCCTCACAGTACTGTGTATGCTTTTGAGCCGCATCCGAGTATCTATCTTGATTTAGCTAAAAAAGTAGCTGGGGTAGACGGTATCTACGCTTACGAATTAGGCCTAGCTAATCGTGATGGTAACGCTATGTTTTATGAATCCACTGAAAACGGTAAACCGTTCATGTCCGGTTCACTCATTGAGCCTAAAGAACATCTCAAACACGCGCCTAGCGTGCTATTTAAAAATCAAATCGCTATTAAAGTTGCGACGATCGATAGTTGGGCCAAGCAACAGCACTTGGATCATATCGACTTTATGTGGTTAGATCTGCAAGGTTCGGAACTAGAAGTGATGCAAGCAGCGCCACAAATTATGCAAACCGTAAAGGCACTGATGGTCGAAGTAGAGTTCGTTGAAGCTTACAAAGCGCAACCGCAATATCTCGCTGTCCGGCACTGGCTCGAAGGTCAAGGCTTTGAATTAGTGGCCACCGATTTTGCCGATTACAATTCAGCAAAACCTAAGGGGAAAGCTGCTTGCCATTGGTTTGGCAATATTTTAATGGTTAGAAAGTAAGATTTTCAACAAATTTACACACCCTCTAAAAAAGTGAAGCAGTGAAGCCATGTCTATCAAACAGCTAATATTATATACTGGGTTATTACTATGCACGTGCAGCGTTTCCAGCAAATCTGCCTTAGTCTGCGGTGCTGGCGGCTTTATCGGCAGCCACTTAGTAAAACGTTTAAAGTCTGAAGGTTATTTTGTTCGTGGGATTGATCTGAAATATCCGGAATTTTCGGCTTCGCCGGCGGATGAATTTATTTTAGCCGATCTCCGCGATCCAGTCCAAGCTGGCATCGCGGTTAAATATCGCGAAAATACGCCCTTCGATGAGGTATATCAATTAGCAGCTAACATGGGCGGCATGGGCTTTATCGCTTTTCATGACGCCGAGATTATGCACGATTCGGCGCTAATTAACATCAATGTCTTGGAGGCAAGTCGCCGTTCCCGCGTCTCGAAACTTTTCTTCTCATCATCCGCCTGCGCCTATCCCGAACGTAATCAACTGGATCCTGATAATCCGATGTGTACTGAGGCTTCAGCTTATCCAGCAGCTCCCGATACAGAGTATGGCTGGGAGAAACTGTTTAGCGAACGCTTATATTCTGCCTACGGCCGAGATTATAACATGATTATTCGCATTGCCCGCTTCCACAATATTTTTGGTCCGGAAGGTACTTGGCAAGGCGGGCGAGAAAAAGCCCCAGCCGCTTTATGTCGCAAAATCAGCCGGGCCAATGCGCACGATGTTATCCCAGTTTGGGGTGATGGCAAACAAACCCGCTCTTTTTTATATATTGATGAGTGCATTGAAGGTATTCGGCGCTTAATGCTCGACCCACGATCAGAATTGCCGGTCTTAAATATTGGCTCAGAAGAAATGGTGTCAATTAATGAGCTAACTACCATGATCAGTCGCATTGCTGCTAAACCTATAACAATTGAACATATTAAGGGACCGCAAGGCGTACGTGGCCGCAATTCTGACAATACTTTAATTAAAACTACTTTGGGCTGGGCACCTTCGCAAAAACTCGAAGATGGCATGCGTAAGACGTATGCCTGGATTAATGAACAGGTACAAATTACTAAAAACTTATAAATCTAGCCCTGAAAAAAGCGAGATATGCTATGCCAACTAAACTTAAAAGCCTATTAATACTAGCAATTATTAGCAGTACTAATTACCTGCTCAGTGAAACTGAGCAGCATATATCAGTGATTGGCTTGGGCCGCTTAGGGCTTTGCACAGCGCTCTGTTTCGAGCAGGCCGGTTACCACGTCAAAGGGGTCGATTTGAGCCCAGCCTACGTAGCCAGCTTAAACAATAAAACTTTTACCACTAACGAGCCGCAAACTGAAACATATTTAAAAAATAGCATCAATTTTAGCGCGACTACTAACCTGCAAGAGGTCTTAGATTTTTCGGATATCTATTTTATTGTGGTCGACACGCCATCGGGCGCTTATGAAGCTTACGATCACTCTAGACTTAGTAGACTACTAGCTAACATTAACCAAGCTAAAGTCAAAAATAAGCACATTGTCATCTGCTGCACCGTCTTCCCGGGCTATATCCGCAATGTCGCTAAACTGCTCTTACAAGACTGTGAAAACTGCTCCATTAGCTACAATCCCGAATTTATCGCTCAGGGCAGCATCATTGCTAACTTTCAACAGCCAGACATGATCTTAATTGGTGAAGGTTCACCGGCCGCTGGTGATCGTTTGGAAGCTATCTATCGCAAATTATGCCGTAACCAGCCCATCATTGCCCGGATGAGCCCAGACAGCGCCGAAATCACTAAATTAGCAGTAAACTGCTTTGTAACCACTAAAATTGCGTATGCGAATCTGATTGGCGAAATAGCTGATCAAACGCCAGGTGCTAATAAGTTTGATATTCTGAAAGCAGTGGGCGCTGACAGCCGCGTTGGTGCTAAATATCTCATGCCTGGTTACGGCTTTGGCGGCCCGTGCTTCCCCCGTGATAATCGAGCATTGGGCAGCTATGCTAAGCAGATTGGCATCGAACCGTTGATCCCGGTTGCTACCGACACTGCTAATAAAGCCCATGCACAATATATGGCCGAGCAGTTGATCCAACGCCATCAAACTTACTATGTTTTTGAAGATGTTAATTATAAAGACAATTGCCCGGTAATTATTATTGAAGAATCGCAAAAACTGGCAGTAGCGGAAATTTTAGCAAAACGCGGGCACCCGGTGGTAATTAAAGATCGTAAAGCGGTGATTGATGAAGTGCGACAAAAATACGGCACCCTGTTCCAGTACACCATGATCTAAGCGTTAAAGGTGAAAAATTTGGTACAAAAAATAGTTACGCAACTACTAATCAACTTACTATTAACATTACCGTTAGTTAGTATTGGTAAATCGTTACCGCTTAGGCCGACTAGCAGTCCATATCTCAGCGGTGATAGCTTTAGGGCACTGGCTGATCATAGATTAGATCGTGACTATCACAAAGAATATAATTTTTCACCGGCTAAGTTCGAGCAAGTCACTAAATTCGACCCTAAACAGGTTAAAGCTGGCGATATTGTCTTTGTTGATTTAGATGTACTCGGAAAATTTTTTCAAGATTTGTTACCACAAATTAAACACTCATTCATCTTAATTACGCACAATCATGATCACTCAGCGCCGGGGAAATATCACGCCTATCTTGATGATCCTAAATTAATCGCCTGGTTCTCTCAAAATCCCGATATTACCGATCACCCCAAATTTTATCCCATTCCGATTGGCTTATCTAATAAGCATTGGAATCACAGTAAGCTCCATGCTGAAAAAATCGCTACTGCGCAACAGCAATTACGCACTATCAAACCAGTTAAACAGTACCTATTGTATGCTAATATTAATGTCCATACTTGCCCCCGCGTCCGTCAGCCGGTGTATGATTTCTTCATTAAACAGCCTTTTTGCAGTTGGTACGCTAATCGTAATTATGCCGACTTTTTAAATGACTTAGCAGCGGCTAAATTTGTATTGAGCCCGCATGGAAACGGCTTAGACTGCCATCGCACCTGGGAAGCTTTATATATGGGGAGTTACCCAGTCGTTAAAACTTCTGCGCTAGATCCTTTATATATAGATCTGCCAGTGTTAATCGTGCCGGATTGGTCAGCAGTCACAGTCGAATTGTTAGAGCAAAAATACCAGGAATTTAGCAACCGTGAATTTAAATTAGACAAACTATACTTTGACTATTGGCAGCAATTAATCAAGCAAATACAAGCAAATTACCGTACTCAGCAGCAATTTTAGGAGTAATCCCTGTATGTTAAAAAAATTAGGTAGATTAACAATCTTAGTTGGCCTGTGCGTAACTGTCACTACTTGTTGGTTGATAGGCGCGGTAGCTGACCCTCAAGCAGTGATGTTACAGTTATGCCGCCAACAACAGCGAGTTTTAGAACTGCAAGCGCGGGTTGCTCAAGCGCAAACGGCCATTGCTGCTCAGCTTAAACCCGAAACAGCCCCACCGCTCCTGTCATTTGTAATGCCGTGTTATAACCGGGCAACGGTCTTAGATGACGTCATTAGTTCAATTTATAATCAAAACTTGACCGTGCCGTTTGAAGTAGTAGCAATAGACGACGCATCGACTGATAATTCGTTTACAATTTTACAAAGCTACGCTGCTAAGCTGCCTAATTTTTATGCTTACCGCAATGCCACTAACCAGCGCGCACCCGCTACCAGAAATATTGCTATCGCCTATGCCCGCGGCAAATATATTTGCAATGCCGATTCAGATGATGTTTTTGAGCCTAATAGTATTCAACCCATGCTGGATGCAATGATCACCGGCAATTATGATGTTGCTTTCTTTCAAGAGCTACGCTTTTTTAACGATCGTACGCTTAAAGCCACTAGTATTTCCGCTTCAACCCCACCACAAAATATCATCACTTTAGAAAACCTATTACGCGAGAATTATATTTCACCCTGCGCTGGCAACCGCATCTTTACTAAAGACAGCTGGCTACATGCTGGTGGCTATCTCGAAGATCGTGGCCATGACTCTTGGAGTTTTAGCTTTAAATTATTAGCCAGCGGCTGTAAAGCGTATGTCCACCCAAAATCTGGCTATTTGCACCGCCTTTGGAGCAATAAAACCAGTATGTGGTGGGATGATAATGTCAATAAAGTAAATAATATTAGCCCATTACGGGTGGTCTGCGAAAACCCTGAGTTTTTTACGCCCGAATCTTTTGCCAAAATCGCTAACTATAAAAAAGCCGAACCAGATTTAATGAGTTTTATTCAGCAACAATTAGCCAACGGTGGCATCAAGTTGATCCCACAGCAACAGTTAGAGCCGCTCCTTAAGGCTTACTATTACGAAAACCGCCAAGAATATCAAAAAGCTGTTAAACATTATAATTTGGCTGTTAGAAACGGACTCACGCATCAAAACGCTCTAGCGCGCGCCGCTTGGGCTAACGCTCAGTTGAAAAATGCTAACGTAATGAGCAAATAAACCATTTTAGGGATTCTGAAGCAAAATGCCACACAAAAATAGCTTATTAATAGCCGGCGTAATTTTATTATTTAACCAGCCACTATCAGCTGAACAGCGACAAGTCTTCTTGGTTTTCGGCGGTCAAACCGGCTGGATTGGCCAGAAAATCATAAGAATTTTACAAGAACAGCAATACATGGTCGTGGCGGCACAATCCCGGCTAGAAGATCGGTCAGCAATTGAACAAGAGATCAGTCATGTTAAGCCGGACTTCATCATTAATGCCGCCGGTCTCACCGGTCGACCAAATGTAGATTGGTGTGAAGATCATCAACCCGACACGATTCGCGCTAATATTATAGGTGCTTTGAATTTAGCTGATATAGCTTATCGGCATAATCTGCACCTGACTAATATTGGCACTGGCTGCATCTATGAATACGATGATCAACACCCAATCAACAGCGGAATCGGTTTTCGTGAAGATGAAAAACCAAACTTCGACGGTTCATTTTATTCCAAAACTAAGATCATGCTAGAGCAACTGCTGCTGTGTTATCCGAATGTTTTGAATTTACGTCTGAGAATGCCAATCTCTTCCGATCTGCACCCGCGAAATTTTATCACTAAAATCACTAAATATACCCACGTCGTTAACGTGCCAAATTCTATGTCGATTTTAGATGATCTTTTGCCCTTGATTCCTACGATGGCTATGCGCCGGCTAACTGGCGCTTATAATTTTGTAAATCCTGGTACTATCAGTCATAACCAAATTTTGGACCTATATACTAGATATATTGATCATAACTTCACTTATCAGAACTTCTCAGTAGCCGAGCAAGATCGGATTCTGAAAGCCAAGCGTTCTAATAATGAATTAGATGCCACTAAATTACTACGTGAATTCCCTGAACTTAAACCCATATCACTCTCTATCATTGATATCTTTCAACGTATTAAAACAACTTCGCAAGCAAATTAAACTATAGGAGCATACCTATGTCTCAGTTTCAGCAGTTTTTAATTGCAGCTTGCCTGTTAATCTCTCAATCATCTAGCTTAGCCAAGATCTTAATTATCACACCGGTGTATAACCGGCCGGATTTTATTGAAATGCAGGATCGAACCTTTAAACGCTTCTTAAAAGACGAATACATTTTCCGGGTATTTAATGATGCTAGTGATCCGAAAATGCAGCAACAAATCGAACAGACCTGTGCTAACTTAGGGATTGAGTGCACCCGGATGCCGCAGGAACTGCACAATGTTGACCCGATGTGCAAAAAAGCACCCGCTAGCTTCAGGCATGGCGAAGTAGTGCAGTATGCGTTTGAAACCGTCGGCTTTAAACATGACGATATTGTCATGCTAATCGACTCAGATATCTTCTTAATTCACGATTTTAGCGTGCGCCAATTTTTCCAGGATTATGACTTATACACAGTATTTAATTTCACAGTTTTGCCGCAACTAGCCTTCTTTAATATGCCTAAATTGCCCCACCCAGAAAAGCTGAACTTCCACGCCGGCTATCAAAATAATAATTTAACCGATGTTGGTCATCGCACGATTGAATACACCCGCGCTTATCCAGAATTAAAGTTGAAAATCTCCAATTTACTATGGGGACTAGAACGCATGAATTTGAACGAAAAAGCAGATCTGACGCCGCAATTAGCGCAACGCGGCTTTACTGTAGACGAAATTAACCTAATAAAAGCGATCTTTAAGCTCGGCCGGTCCACTAAAAATATGTTCGATGCTGATATTAGCTTTTTTGAACACAACATTTTCCTTGATTATAAACATGGCACGGGCTGGCACGGCGCCAGTGCTAAAGTTATCAAACAGAAGAATATTTTAATCAGAGATTTCATTGATAAAGTCACGAACAGTTAACCGCAAAAAAAATAAGCGCCCTAGTCAAAACCCACCACCGTAAAAAATAATAGCCGTCACGAGCTCAGCCCTATATCATAGCTGACATAGGGCTGATACCACAGCATTACTTAAAGCAGCTGTTTTAATTAGCGCCCAGTACTCATAGCGTCGCCATAGTCACGAATGTTATTGGCAAAAAACGCTTGTGCCAGAGATCTCAGTCCAAGCATGCTTGAGTGACTTTAGCAAATCATCCGCTGACAGAGGAGCAGTTTGTGAATAAAGCACTACTATGTTTACTGAGCAGCTTATTTCTAGGCACTCTAGTTACGAATGCTAAAGTGTTAATTATCACGCCGGTGTATAATCGGCCTGATTTCATTCAAATTCAAGTGCGAACCTTCAAGAAGTTTTTCCAAGACGAGTACACCTTTCTAGTTTTTAACGACGCTAGTAATCCACAAATGCAACGTAAGATTGAACAGACTTGCCAAACCTTAGGTATTGAATGTATCCGTGTACCGCAAACGCTACACGACGTCGATCCGCTGTGCCATCAGGCGCCAACCAGCTTCCGTCATGGCGAGTCCTTGCATTTTGCTTTAACTAACTACGGTTTCAAGCACGATGATTTTGTCATGATTATCGATTCAGATGTTTTCTTAATTCATAATTTCAGCGTTAAGCGGTTTATGCAGGATCATGATCTCTATGTTGTATTTGGTGGTTCATTGCTACCGCAATTATGTTTTCTGAATATGCCAAATTTACCAAGACCGCAAGATATAGATTTTCGCGCTGGTTATGTTAATAATAATGCTATCTTCTGGGATGTCGGCTGTCGGACAAGGGGTTATATTGAAGCACATCCCCAACTGCGCTTAAAACACGCCGAGCCACATTGGGGTGGGCTAGATCTATTAAACTTAGATTTAACGCAAAATTTAGCATCCCAACTCCAAGCTAAGCAGTTTCTACCAGCAGAAATTTCGTTAATTAATGACATAATTAAATTAGGCGCTAAAGATGGCTATCATTACGATGCTGATATTGGTTTCTTTGAAGGTAATACTTTTTTGGATTATAAGCACGGTAGTGGCTGGCATGGCGCTAAAGATGAAGTCACGAAAAAAAAGAATCGTTTGATTAACGCGTTTATTAAAGCGCTTCTAAGAACGCCCTGAGTTGGACGTTAAACACGCGGCTTTTTAGTGTAAGCTTCATATTCCCGCAAAAAAAAGTTCGGCAGATGAGTATATTTACACTGATGGGCGTCCTAACCACAAATATACGTATCTTTATCATAAATGTAGGTTTACGATCACTGGGAACCAGCAATAGCAAAAGCCAAAGTTTTCTGAGGCACCTGGACGCTCAGGAATACCAAAGCTAATCGGATAAGGTTTGCCACCGATTATTTGTAGACCCCCCAGATCTGATAACCAACCTCTGAACTAAACATGAGCAAGTCTTTTTGCTCTGCAGCAAAAAACTGGTTAACGGCTGCTGCTACGCTAGCCATAGCATAATCATCCCCTGCAATTAGGCCACCGGGCCGAAGTTTCGGCCACCATAATGCTAAATCTTGCATCACAGCCGAAAAACGATGATCACCGTCAATAAAGATGCAGTCTAAAGAACCGTCAGTAAATGTGGCAGCCGCTGCGGCTGAAGTAGCACGAATCAGCTTACACCTTGTACCAAATTGATTCAACCGATAATGTTTAACCCAAGTATAAAGATAATCGCAATTTTCCTGCTCTGAGCGATTAGAATAAGCGCCAACCGTTTTTATAAACTGGTCCTCTGGGTCAAAATTACTGCGATAAGGATCTACACCAAAATATTGTTCGACATTAGTGTTATTTAAGAGCGCTTCAGCATGCCCCCCCAAAGCCACCCCCACTTCTAAAATTCGCTTATATTGATGCTGCTTAATTAGCGCCGGCATAACGTCATAATATAATGGTCCCCAACTGCAAGTAGCAACGTGCACCGTAATATTGTTTAAAACATCAAGTGGAATTACAGTAGTATCTGCTGGTGAGCTTGAGCCTGGTAAAGATTTTAGCAAACCAATTAGCAACCACGAAAATAATGATCCGTTCATGCGTCTACTTTCGCTAATCATTTAGCTTAATTTTTTAACTAAAGTTAATCCATTGCAATATGGATAATGTAGCAAGCTCCATCTCGCTTCCCGCGCATTAAACTCTAATTGCGTATAACGACTCTCATCAAACTCAATGGTAAAGTACTCTTTAACAGCTCGGACTACCCCTTTGGCGTTATTCCAACCAATGCCAGCCGTATTATTCAAGCGCTGATAAACATTTTTACTGCCGGGACACATATTCGTGTCATGGAACATCAGAAAGCCGTGCGCGCGCAATAATGGCACAAAAATATCCAGCTCTTTTAAAGTATGATCATAGTAATGGGAAGTATCGATGAAGATAATATCGGCTTGCTGTTGGGCAAAGCTACTGGCTCGCCACCAAGCCGGGAAATTCAGATCGTCCATCACCTTAAATTCAGCGCTGGCCAGCTCTAAGCGTTGATAAACTGCCGCTGATTGACTGTCGATATCGATACCAATTAATTTAGCCCGAGCGGGTGCTAAAGCTGCTTTAAAAGCTAAACTAGACTCACCGCTGCGCACACCTGATTCAATCACAATTTCCGGCTTCTGTAAGATGCTATGAGCAAAAATGACCGGTAAATGGCTCGATATGTCAGTGTCTTTATGATTGGCATAACTTAAAAGTTGCTTATAAGCAGCGAGAGTGATAGTTGGTAAAAGTGTCGGTAATAATAGCGGTGCCATTTGCGCTAGATCGCAATGGTAATAATGCTCGCAAAGCAAAGAGTATTTGCCAATGTTGCGCCAGCTGGGATCCCAAACTGCCACTGCTCCATTTAGTTTATCTAAATACCCCTGAGTTAGTGGCGTTTCGTCTAAATTAAGGGTCTGGTAGACAATATAATGCGCCGGGAAGTATTGAAATGGTACTAAGCTCGCATCACAGATAATATGTAAATTTGGGTTGTGTTTATCTAGTTTATCAACTAATCGGACTTTAACTCCCATCTGGGTTAAACAGCTGTTGAGTTCTGCATATAATTGCTCCTGCCGACCGGTATAAATACACACTTCCGATGCGTTTTGATCAACCCGATGAAAACTGCTCGCTGCTAAGTTAAAACTACTAACAAAAACTACTAAACTAGTGATTATTACACTTTGCTTCATCCGACCTCTGCTCTTTTTTAAAGCTTGACTCAGTTTACGCCAACTATGCCAACCTAACTATTTTTAGTACATTTGCAAGTTTACTTCATCGATCACTAATTTACGCTCCTCCCAATGATGATGGGCTGGCGAGATCACTAACTTAAAATCACCCAGCTTAGAGGCTACAATACTAATATTCGAGTCTGGGCGGATTAAACAATCAAATTTAGTCATCGAAAACAGGTCTTCTAAGACATTAGAGTAATGGTTATTTTCGGTAGTGCGACACGCAAACTCCACCTTAGGATCATTAATCGCCTGTTTAATCCGCTCTAGGATGGGCAATGGTGCCGGATCATCGGTAAACATGTACACATAGATGGGCTGGCCAGCAAATAGCTTGATCGCCACTTGTAATTGCTCGATATAATATGATTCTGGTGGGTGCTTTAAAGGAAATACGACATCAACATAAACCTGATTGGGATTAAATTTAGCTGGGGGCGTATCACTTAATAATGGCAGATCAAAGCCACCGCTATTTTTCCTAACCTGCAAAGCGATGGTCAGTTTATTTTTAGGTAACGGCACTAGATTCAGCGGCTGTTTAGGCGCAATTAGCTTTTGTAGCAGCTTCTTAAATTTTCGATCCGACCAATCAACGGGAAAATAGGCAAATATATTCGTGCTACGCTTGAATTTATCATAGCTATCTGGTGCGACCGTAGTTTTTAGCTCTTCGACACTTTCCGGAAAGTAGGGGATTTCATAGAGCATGCCCTTATCACCATCGGCTAGCAAAGCTTCTAAGCTCTGACCTGGCAATAGCGGCTTAGGCTGCAAGAATCGCGTTAACACCTCCTGATAGCGCTGATCTACACCATCTAATACTAATTGATCAGAATAGATAAACGGCTTGTAATATAGCTGTAAGTTATATTTATAAGCGACCCACTTAGCATGCATATAGCAGATTAACTGATCACCTAACCGACCACAGTTCGGCTTGTAAGACACCCCGCTGGGCTTAGCGCTTCTAGGGGCCAACTTAGCCGGTGGCTGATTAGCCTGTAACACCGGCTTAGCAACTATTTTAGCCCGCTGGTTACCGACTTGTTTGGGTACGTCGGCTAACAAGTAAGTCACATTAAAAACTACTATTAGGGCTAACAAACACTGTTTCATAAGTAAA
>Ga0155638_1086_pt2 | contig 12717 bp, 11 predicted proteins | sample RifCSPhighO2_12_FD_107295 | JGI IMG/M metagenome (GOLD analysis project Ga0155638, IMG submission 107295) | Verrucomicrobia bacterium RIFCSPHIGHO2_12_FULL_41_10
ATTAGCAGTAACACCAGTCGCCGGATCTGTGGCAATCAGCCGAGTTCCAACAGTATCGCTACCACGACGCACATAGCCTAATGCTATCCATCGTCCAGTATCATACTGTTCAGCAACGCTTGTCAGTAAGCCTAATGGGCGAGACGGTTGATTAGTCATCGTATCATCAGGAGAAAAGATCTCCATCCCTGGAACTAAAGTTTTTCCTTCTTCAGCTACTAAAATACAGAGAAGACGATTAACATGCCCAACACTGCGTAAACGAGAAATCACTTCCTGACCGAGATAACATCCTTTCTCATAATTAATGGAATTTTCTTCAAGCCGAGCCTCGGGAGGAAGCGTTTCCGCTGTTAACTCTAAGCCCCAACGTGGCACTCCTCGTTCAATACGAAGAATCTCCAGAATCTCAGAAGGAAGAGACTTTTTCTCTGAGAGAATAGAAAGAGAAGGAACAAGAGAAACATCAATATCTTTTCCTAGCATTCCAAGACGTTGAATGATGATTCCTGGTGCTAACTGAACTTCAGGATCATTCAATAATGATCCAAAAAGGTGCACCTTTTCAGGAGCAGCGATCACCTCAATCGTCACATCATCAGCTACCATATAGCGCTCGAGACGGGCTGGAAGAACTTCTGACAAAGCCTCTTCAGCTTCAATCAACAAAGCTTCTTCATCCAGCATAATGTGAACAAGTGCCACTAATTTTCCTTTAGGCGTTAAGACGCAGGCTTTCATGGCTTCTCCAGGAATTAGCTTACGCAGATCATTGGAAATTTGGCCATTGAGATAACGACCCCTATCTTTTCCAGCCAATCTTATTAAAAGACGTGGAGGAAGATAAAAAAAACCTCCTTCTAAACGAGCTTTAGTAAGGAGCGCTGCGCAAGCGTTCAGATCCTCTCCGTTGGAGGACGAATCTGAACCAAATAATTCGACTGCGAAATAGGAATTTGATGCACGATGCATAGTTGCTTGAGAAGCTACTAAATAGCCATTGAAATCTCTAGTCTAGAGTTCAGAGATCATCTCCGAAGAATCTCTTCCTTTGTCCCCTGATGTATGCTCCACTCTCCATTATCTTTATCCATTCCCCCCCCTAGTAAATATAGTCTTTAAAAATGATTTTTTACGAACTGGAGCTAAAGAACTCTTCGACGCACTAGCCAGCAAAGAGTTAGGAGCCTCGAGAGGAAAAAGCAGTTCCTCTTTTCCCGAATAATCGTACTGAGTAGCTAGTGCAGCCACATCAGCATCTCCTAATCCGGACTGAACAACCTTTCTAAAAGCTTCTGCTGTTACTGCTGTTACTGGAAGCTCTACACCACGCTGTTTAACAATATCAAGGGCAAACTGAATATCCTTGAGCATATTTTTAGCAGAAAATCGAGGTTCAAAATCCCCTTGAAGCATCAATGGCATCTTCATAGCTAAAACTCCCGAGTTAGCAACGCTATATTGAAGCGCTTCTCCAAGACGATTTAAAGGAACTCCCCCCAAAGTTAGAAACTCTAAGACTTCTGCTAAAATTTCTACCTGAGCTGCCATAATCACATTAGTTGCTATTTTAATATAGGCAGCTGCCTCAACAGATCCCATCATAAGAATTTTTTCAGAAGAAGCTTCTAAAATTGGACGTATACTTTTTAAAACGTCGGAGGAGCCACCTGCAAAATAGACAAGCTTCCCATCGGCTGCTGCATCACGACTTCCTGTGAAAGGAGCATTCAAAAATTGGGCTCCATGCTTATTCACTAACTCCGCTGCTTCTAAAGCCTCGTCAGGACTCACTGTAGCATGATTGAGCACCACATGAGATGAAGTCAAAGAAGTAGCCATACTCTTAATTACCTCCATTAAAGCCGCACCATCCCTCACAAAGATCTGAACGATATCGGCTGCCTCTGCAACTTCAGCAGGTGAAGCAAGAAAATTTGGTTCGGAATGAGGTGTACGATTCCAAACAAAGAGAGGGTATCCCTCACGTCGCAGACTAGCAGCAACGCGAGATCCAATAATACCAAGTCCAATAAGTCCTACAGATGGTTTTTTTGAATTGCTCATTGGCAAGCGTTCAAATCCCCTCCTTCAGAGGAAGGATCTGAACCAAATGATTGTTTGACGAAGTAATAAATTACGGGACTCCCTTTTTGGTGGAATGCGAAATTATCGCTGATACAAGGTACTCGTTTTGTGACTGCTAACGTTTCTCAAACAGGAAGAAATTAATCACAAGGAATACACAGCCCCCACGCAGCATCACAAAGAACACAGAGATTAAATCTTTGTGATCTTTGTGATGAACTTGCCGCCCACCCAGAGGGCGTTAGTTTGCAGATTTTTCCGCAGGTGAAGTTGTCGGTAATGCTGTAACCTTAGAAGGCGCAACAGCTGATGATGATACTCCTCCCATTGCAGAAGCACTTGCTGCAGGGGGAAGGAAAATTTCAATTTTAGCAGCCTGGCGTTGTTGCTGCATGATAGCCTTAAAAGCTTCACGACGTTTTTGATTTTGCAAATAGGTAATAACATTTTCCTTAGCTTCAGCAAATGGCATCGTGCCAGCGGGCTTTTTATCAGTCACTTTAATGACATGATAACCAAATTTTGTTTTAACAGGAGTTTGGCTTACAGAACCTACCTTCTGAGAAAAAGCTGCTGCTGCAAATTCTGGCACCATCTGTTCTTTAGCAAAGAAGCCTAGATCTCCTCCTCGCTGTTTAGCACCTGGTTCTTCAGAAAGTTCCGTAGCCAACTTAGAGAAATCTTCTCCTTTATTAGCCCTAACAATAGCTGCCTTTGCAGCCTCCTCCTTAGCCTTTACAACGGAATCAGGAGCACCCTGAGGAACCATAAAGAGAATATGAGTGGCTTTGACCATATCAGGATTTGCAAATTGTTTGATATTGTCGTTGTAGAATTTTTGAGCATCAGCATCACTGACCTCATCCTTACCTTTAATTTGAGACTTCATCCAATTGGTCTCACGGATCGATTTCTTTAAATTAGCTGTAAACTGATCCATTGTTTGGCCAGATTTTTTTAACTCCGCATTGAAAGCATCAGGAGATGGAAATTGTTTTTTTATCCTCTCGATTTCAGCGTTTACTTCAGCGTCAGAAACCTGAACATCTGCTGATTTCTGGTCAACAATCTTCTCCATAATCATTCCTTCTAAAATTTGATGATATCCTTGAAGTTTCTGATCTGCAGTCAAAGTAGATGGAGACATCCCACTGCCAGCAACAGCTTCTTTAAATGCTTTTTCTAAATCAGCCTTAGAAATTTTCACTCCATCTACAATCGCAACAGGATCTTTTAATGGAACAACATTAGAAATAGCGCCAGAACCAGCAGCACCTTTGGACATTAACTTAGCGGCACCTGCTGTTGATGCCGGAGTCTTAGCGATTACTGAAGGAGAGTCGCTCGGTGTTGTTTGAGCATGTGCACCGGAAAGAGCTAAAGGAACAGTGAGGGTTGCTGCCAGTAGTGAAAGGGCTTTCTTAGTTTTCATAAATTACAAGTGCCTACCAAAGCTATCGCTTTGGTAGGATTTAATGGGTGAATTGAAAAGTTGATGTTAAAATAAAAGTTTTCTACTTTAATTAGCCGACAGTCGGCTTATAACTATCTATCTATTTGCCATGAGAATGACAGAAGCGCCAGTAGAAATTTAAAAAAGTTTCTATTGAGGATTTACATCTCTAGTCAAAATAGTTCATAAACAATATCACAAAACATTTCAAAAAGCAATTTTTCAGAATTGCAGTGGATAATGTGTTAATTTTTGCTCACGTGGCGAAACTGGCAGACGCGTACGTCTCAGAAGCGTATGGGTAATTCCATGGAGGTTCGAGTCCTCTCGTGAGCACATAAAAAAGGCTGAAAACTACAGGTTGCAGGCTAGATAACCATTTGACCAATGGACCAAATGTCAGTTTAAGTTGAGAGTTTAAGTTGAAGTTAATTAGTGGTCACTTCGTGACAAGGAGAGAAGGAAAACGGTATTTTTATTTTCTCATTTTTTTTGCTCTCGAAGCCTTGCTACCAACCTCGATGAAGACATTGGTACTAGAAGATAGAAGATAAAAATGACTATAAGTTAACCCTGATATTTCATACCCATCTACTACGACTTACGAGAAACTTGATAAATACTGCGTTGGACTTGGATTTTTCCCTCCACTAAAAATCATGTCCTGCCTACAGCCACTGCGTAAAAATCCTTCGTCCGCCTTGTCCTATCATCTTCGCGCTGCGTCTCGCAACGATGTGTATGAAATATCCGGGTTAAGCCTTCTACAACTCGCAGCCTAATTTCTATGAATAAAAAAAATAACCTTAGCTCTAAAATTGATTCCGAACTGAATCCCCTACAGCCTACAGCCTACAGCCTACAGCCTCCTCTGCCCCTCCAATCTCCAACCTCCGACCTCCAAGCTATTTCAGCCCTCCAGCCTTCTTCTGTTAAAAATCTTTTTACTTCGATTGCTAAACGTTATGAATTAGCCAACCATCTCCTCTGTGGAGGAATGGATGTCTGGTGGCGTGCTGTTGCAGCACGTTCGGTTGCATCCTGGGCACCAAAACGTCTGCTGGATATTGCTACAGGAAATGGCGATTTGGCTGTTGCTATTAAAAAAAAATCTCCTTCCACTCAAATCATCGGAGCTGATTTTTGTCACGCTATGCTTCTAGAAGCTGCAAAAAAAAACATTCCTTGGCTCGTTGAAGCTGATGGTCTCTCCCTCCCTTTTGCTAATGAAAGCTTTGACGCTGTTACCATCGCCTTTGGACTACGTAACATGGCCTCGTGGGAAACTGGGCTTCATGAAATGGAGCGTGTTTTATGTCCTGGAGGACATCTGTTAATTCTCGATTTTTCTCTCCCTAAAGTACTTCTCCTCCTCCCTCTCTATCGTTTCTATCTGCATAAAATATTACCAAGCGTTGCAGGATGGGTCACAGGCCAACCGGAAGCTTATTCCTACATGGGAACGTCTATTGAACAGTTTCCCTCAGGCAAGGCAATGGAGATACTTCTAGAACAATCGGGATTTTGCGAAACAAAATCGCAGCCACTAACTTTGGGAGTGGTTAGTATTTATCATGCAAAAAAAAGAATTTAACAGGGATGGAAGCGATGGAAAGGATGGTGGAGATTTAAATTAAAAACGGCGGGTATAAAATTAATAAGTGTCCGAAATCAAATTAATGATTAGATCTTCATCATTCTTTTTCTGCCATCCCTTTCATCGCTTCCATCCCTGTTAATTTTCTTCTTCTTCCATCTTTGTTTGTTTTTGTCGCGCTCTCAGATCAATTTCACAAAACGCCCACCTGGAAGCGCACGAACATGATTAGTGAGCTCTAAAGCCAACAATCTTGAAGAAACGGTAGCTGGAGACAATCCAGACATTGAAATAATCGTATCAATGGGAGTTGGATCATCCTCGATAGCTTCATAGATAGCAAGGTCATCACCTTGAAGCGTGATGCGTGGTTGACTTTGCTGCAACTCAGGTTGCTTTGAAAAGTTAAAACTCATCGACAAATCGTTAAGAATATCGCTTGCATCAATAATGAGCTTTGCTCCTTGTTGAATCAGCCGATTTGATCCAAGAGCGCCTGTCTGGTCGATTCTCCCTGGAACCGCATAAAGAGAGCGCCCCTGCTCGATGGCCTGATGAGCACTAATCAAAGCTCCGCTACGAACCCCCGCTTCCACGACAAGAAGCCCAAAAGAACAACCACTAATAATGCGATTTCGTTTCGGAAAAGTCTGTTTGGTGGGTGTTGTCCCCATAGGATATTCACTAACAACTGCCCCAGAAGCAGCAATCTTCTCTGCCAAGAGATTGTTTTCCTTCGGATAGAGTTGAGCCAAACCACTTCCAAGAACAGCTACCGTTCGACCATTGGCAGCAAGGGCAGCTTGATGTGCAACCGTATCAATACCACGAGCCAAACCGCTATAAATTGTTATCCCTGCATAGGCAAGCTGGTATCCAAGTCGCTTCGCCGATTCCAGAGCATAATGACTCGCAAGACGTGTTCCAACAATCCCAATACCATTCTGATGATCTCGCTCTTCTATTTTCCCTAAAATATAGAGCACAATCGGCGGGTCATAAATCTCACGAAGAAGCGGTGGATACTCAGCATCGCCAGCAATCAAAACCCTCGCTCCTAAAGCTGTAACACTTGCTATCTCCTTAGAAAGATCGACCTGTTGCTGCCAACGAAGAATAGATTCTGAAACCTCTGATCCAATCCCCTCCACCTGACGAAGATCATTTCCCTTTGCTGAAAGAATAGCCCCTGCAGAACCAAAGCGTTCTTTCAAACGGACAAAACGAACAGGCCCCAGATGAGGGAGCATATTGAGGATGATAGAGGCTTCGGTTTCGGTCATAGAAAGAAGAATACAGGTTGTATGGTACAGACTGAATGCTGAAAGAATAGCCACAAAAGAACACAAAAAACACAAAAAAGAAGCCCCTTCATTGACATCATTCTGTAAGCGATGTATAAATGATGTATGACGAGAACACAAATTCAATTGCCTGACCCGCTCTATCGTGAAATTAAGAGACTTGCTCAAGAACAAGATTGGAGCATAGCTGAAGTACTGCGACGTGGAGCAGAAGCTATTTTAAGAACTTATCCTAACCATAAACAAAAAAAGACTTCTTCTTGGAAACTACCCCCTCCTCTTAAAATCAAACTTCTTGTTGAAGATCCAGAACGTATAAAGGAAATTCTCTTTGAAGATTCTCAGCTCCCTTCTTTTTAAAAATCATGCAGAGCATTGATACTAACATTCTTTTTTATTCTATGATTAAAGGAGCATCTCATCACGATGCAGCCTGTTCTTATTTAGAAAGCTTAGGAGATAGTACAGATGTTGCCATTGCTGAATTAGTTCTTGTAGAACTTTACTTACTATTACGCAATCCAACTCTTCTCTCATCTCCTCTTGGAGCAAAACAGGCAGTAGAGGTGTGTAATATCTTTCGCAACCATCCTTGTTGGCAACTAATAGAAAACGCCGACATCATGAACACTGTTTGGCAAGTAGCATCCCATCAAAGTTTTGCCCGACGTAAGATTATTGATCTCCGTCTAGCAAAAACCCTCCAAGCTCACGGAGTCACAAAATTTGCGACAGCTAATATAAAAGATTTTAAAAATCTTGGGTTTGATAAGGTCTGGAATCCTTTACTTTAATTAAAAGTGCATAGAGAAACAGAGAATATATTCCTCCATGATTTTTTCCTTTCACGATAGAACCTATGACCTTGATCGGCATCCCCTCATCGCAGGTATCCTCAATGTCACGCCTGATTCTTTTTCTGATGGAGGGAATTTTTTAAATCCTGAGAAAGCATGTGAACAGGGATTAAAGCTTCTAGCGAAAGGAGCCGACTTTCTCGATATTGGCGGTGAATCGACACGTCCAGGTTCTCTCTCGATAGAGACAGAAGAAGAACTCCGCCGCGTTATTCCTGTAATTCGAGCACTCCGTAAGAAAACAAATACTCCTCTCTCTATCGATACTTCTAAAGCTGCTGTAGCCAGGGAAGCAATCGCTGCAGGAGCTGACATTATTAATGATGTCACGGCTTTACAAGGAGATCTCTTGATGGGTGATCTTGTAGCTAACGCTGGTGTCGGCCTTATCCTCATGCATATGCAGGGAATCCCTCTTACTATGCAACAAGCTCCCAGCTATCCTAATAATGATATTGTCACCGCAGTAACAGAATTCCTTTTCCAAGCTAAAGAGAGAGCTCTAGGATATGGTGTTGTCAGCAACTCTATTATTATTGATCCTGGACTTGGTTTTGGCAAAACGCTGCAACACAATCTTACCCTCTTACGTAATCTTCCTTATCTTGCAAAATTAGGATCCCCTATCATGATCGGTCACTCTCGTAAATCGTTTCTTGCTAGTATCGCTCCTTCTACAAGCCAAGAAACAACAATCAATAATCGTCTTGCTCCAGCTCTTGCAATCACAACCCTTACGTACTCTTTAGGCGCACGATTGTTTCGTGTTCATGAACCAGAACCTCATAAGCAAGCATTGGAAATCTCAAAATTAATGACTCTCCATTAATTCGAACATCAGTTTGTAATTGCTAATTTGTAGTAATTTTAGCCCGTTACCTTCTGTGTGCCTTTTGTGCTCTTTGTAGCTTTTTTATTGTCGAAGGCCTTGACTTCTATCTTCCATCTCCCATCTTCTATCTTCCAATATGTCTATTTCCCATCACGCCCTCACCGAGCTTATTGGTTTTCTTGCTGAATATTGGACTTCAGGTTTAGAGGTTCTGATTCTTTCTTCTCTCATTTATTACTGCTATCTCTATCTTCGTAAAACACAAGGTGCCCGTATTGTAATCTGGTTAGCATTACTTTTTGTTATCCTAACCTTCCTTTCGCAGGTCTTAGATCTCCCTGTTTTGAATTGGTTATTGCGAAGCATTTCTGTTTTTTTAGCCATTGCACTTGTTGTTATTTTTCAACCAGAATTACGCCGTGCTCTTAATGATTTAGGCATTCACTATCTCTTCACATCAGCACTCCAACGACGAGAAGTGATTGAGGAATTAACGGAAATTATTTTTGATCTTTCTACCAAAAATTTTGGAGCACTCATTGCTCTTGAAGGAAATATTAGTCTTCGCTCTATTCTAGAAAGCGGTGTAGCCATCGATGGAATTTTGTCCAAGGAACTTATTGTTACGATTTTTCATCCCAAGACAATATTACACGATGGCGGCGTCATTATTCATGGCGATCATATTCTTGGCGCCAGCTGTATTTTCCCCCTCTCTCAGCGCGATGATCTTGATCGGACCATTGGATTACGTCATCGAGCCGCTCTTGGCTTGAGTGAAGAGTCCGATGCCATTATTCTCATTGTTTCTGAAGAAACAGGACAAGTCTCCATTTGTCATGGAGGAGTGCTTGAACGCAACGTAAGCGAAGAGCACTTTCAAAAACGCCTTAGCCAACTCATGATTCGCAACGACGATGTATCACTTACTACACCACAATTGGAAAGAAAAACTAGCCTCACTTCTACTGGGGGTGGCTCTTTGGTATCTGATTATGCAAAATCTCTCCCCCATACCAAGACAACACAAGACAAAGCATAATACAACAATCATGGCATTGCCCTGAGTAAACGTTCAGCTCCCCTCCTTCGGAGGACGGACCTGAACTAAATAATTGAGCTGCGAAGGTGTAGTGTCAATAAATTGTATAAGTTTGTTGAGAAGCTACTGAACAGCCTATTTCGACCTTTAACCTAAAAACGGGAATAGAAATGGATAAAATGGCGTAAGATATTGGATTTAAAAATGTTTTTTTAAAGTTGCGGCATACCTTTAGGTACGTAAGACATTTGAAAAAGCATTTTGAAACCAAGAGATTATGTCAGTTTGCCATTCTCTATTCACGTTTTTAGGTTTAACCTATAGTTCAGAATCCACCTCCAAAGGAGGGAATCTGAACGCCTATTAAACTGTGAATTCCAAACCTCCAATAAACATTCTTCAACAACGTCTCTTCGGCACTGATGGCATCCGCGGCACAGCTAATATTTCTCCAGTCACTCCAGAGAATGCTTTTCGACTCGGTCGAGCCGTTGGTTATCTTTTTGGAAGTGGAAAAAAAACCTCTGCAGACTCAATCGACTCTACCATTAGAGTGCTTTCAAAACTCGCTTATGCTGACGAAGTGCAAGGAGTCTCCGGCGCGCAGAACCTGAGTGTACAGCAGTACTCGATGGTTCGAGCACCGGAGCGACGAAGCGATTCGTTAGCAGAAGTAGAGTTTAGAAAGCACTCTATTGTTATTGGAAAAGACACCCGTCACTCTGGCCCCATGCTCGAAGCTGCATTGATTGCTGGACTCCATTCTATTGGAGTCGATGTTATTCTTGTAGGAATACTTCCAACACCTGCCATTGCCCTTCTTACGCGCGACCTTCATGCTGATGCTGGCATTGTTATTTCTGCTTCTCATAATCCAGCTGCAGATAATGGACTAAAAATTTTCCGTAGTGATGGGTATAAACTTAATGATATTCTTGAAAAGCGTCTTGAGGAACTTATCCTCACGCCGGAAATTGATGGCATTCGCCCGACAGGCAGCGATGTAGGATCTACAACGTTCTTTTCTGAGGCTCTCGAACGTTATGTTGCTGCCTGCAAAGAGAGTGTCCCTACACTCTCTCTTAAAGGACTCAAAATAGCGGTTGACTGTGCTCATGGGGCCTCCTTCCTCTCCACACCAAAAATTCTTCGAGAACTTGGCGCTGAAGTTCATCTCTTTCATGCGACACCCAATGGAATCAATATCAATGAAGCATGTGGGAGTATGCACCCTGAAGAGATTAGCCGCCTTACTCGAGAAACAGGAGCTCATCTCGGTCTTGCCCATGATGGTGATGCTGATCGCCTCGTTCTCTGCGATGAACAAGGAAACATCGTTGATGGTGATGAAATCTTAGCCATAACAGCTCTTGATGCTCTGAAACGTGGCACCCTTAATAAAAATACGCTTGTGACTACCGTCATGAGTAATTTTGGCCTTGATGAATGCCTAGAAGAAGCAGGAGGAAAAGTCGTCCGGACGGCTGTGGGAGACCGTTATGTTGTAGAAGCAATGCTAGAAGGCGGCTTTAACATTGGTGGCGAACAGAGCGGCCATATGATCTTTCGCGATTATAGCACTACAGGAGATGGCATTGTGGCTGCACTTCAAATACTGCGTGTGATGGCTGAAACAGGCCAGCCTCTCAGCAAACTAAGACAATGCTTAAAAAAATATCCTCAAGTTCAATGCAATCTTCGTGTTAAAATAAAACCACCGCTAGAATCACTGACAAGCATTGCCCCACTTCTTAAAAAAGCCGAACAAGAACTTCAAGGCAAAGGTCGTATTCTCCTACGATATTCAGGAACAGAACCATTACTACGCCTTCTCATTGAAGGTCGTGATGAAACAGTCATCACTCAACTGTGCGAACAAATTACCAAGGCTCTTATCGCTATACTGTGCGCAGAATGCTAAGGAGAATACTTTCTACCTTTTTTGAAAATTCTGTTTTAATGGATGAGAAGTGATTGGCACTCTTGCCATCGCATTGGCACTATCACTGAAATCTAAATTTCCTTTAAAATAATCTTTATTAGAAATTGCAAAAGGTCCTATAAATGGATAGTGAAATGTAATCAGCAGCCCCAAAGAAAAGCTAATGACAATACTTGGAATAAGAATAGGAAGAAGAGTCATAATTCCTTTCCATGGATTTACATACACTAATAAGAACACTGCTAAAATTGTCATTATATTAATAATCCTCCAAAATTGAGCCGGCAGATGAGCATCCGCCTGAATAAGACGCTCTCGATGAGCTGCATCAAGATCATGCAGAACTCCTGGTAGAGCTGCATAAAAATTTTCTTGAACAGGCCCTTGAGGTTTTGCTTCTTGAATTACTTTATACAGTGGATCTATGACTGTCATAGCTAATGCCCAGGCCTCATCCATCTTTCCTGAGCACATAAGAGGCCACTCTTGATCAACAACCACTCGAATATAATTCTTTACCTCAGCTCTAATTTGAGGAGCATTATTAAATTTCTGAGAATTTTTTAAAATAGCAACTAAACTGTCCGTCTCTTGAGAAATACTATCTTGGACCTTTTGACTATCATCATACATCGCAACAACAAAAAATGCTAAAATCAACCCATAGATTGAAGCGTTTATAGTATTTGCCATAGAAGCTCCATCTGAAACAACAAATGTTTTATCTGATCCGCGCACAATTTTTATTAAGATAATAAAAATTGCCACCAATAAAAAAATGCACCCACTGAGAATAAGAATCATTCTCCAAAAAGGAAGTCCAGAAAGCCGCCAAATGATCGCAAGCACTTTATCATTTATTAGCTGAGAAACATTGACATTCATTTTAATAAGAAGTTGATGATGAATAAAAAGAGGGGATTATTGATTTTTGATTACATATTAAATCTTATCAATAATGGAGCAATTTAGCATTTACTTTAGAAAAAGCTTCACTAGAAATGCCAAAAGGTCCTAAAAATGGATAGTGAACGGAAATAATAAGCGATAAAGAGAGGGCAATAACCATACCTGGAATAAGAATAGGAATAAGAGTACTCATTCCCTTCCAAGGATTTCCATACACTAAGATCAATAAAATCAAAACTGTCATAATATTAATAAGTCTCCAAAATTGAATCGGCAAATGGGTATTTGCTTGTTGGAGACGACCATGCTGGGCAGAAGCAAGATTCTTCAGCACATCGGGAAGAGCTGCATAAAAATTTGTTTGAACAACTCCTATGGGGTTTGCTTCTTGAATCACCTTATAAAGTGGATTAATAGTTTTGGAAGATAAGACCCAAGCTTCATCTATTTTTCCAGAGCATATGAGTGGCCATTGCTGATCGATTACTATTTGAACATAGTTTTTTACTTCGGCCCTAATCTCGGAAGCATTATTAAGCACCTGAGAATCCTGTAAAATAGCAATTAAACTATTTGTCTCTTGATTGATACCATCTTCAACTTTTTGCCTAGCATCATATAATGAAACAAGAATCAAAGCTATAATCAACCCATAAATCCCAGCGCTCACTTCACTTGCCATTGCAGCTCCGC
>Ga0155638_1026_pt1 | contig 12355 bp, 9 predicted proteins | sample RifCSPhighO2_12_FD_107295 | JGI IMG/M metagenome (GOLD analysis project Ga0155638, IMG submission 107295) | Verrucomicrobia bacterium RIFCSPHIGHO2_12_FULL_41_10
ATCCTGAAACTCTCCAAGCTGATAAAAGCGTTCCATCGGTAAGGCTATTTTTGCTGATATAGGGATATTCTTCTGAACCTGTGCCTACATAACCACCAGCATATAGCGCTCCATCCATAACAGTAGTACTATAAAACTCGATGTTCGGATAGAAACTTGATGACTGCTCATTAAACCACTCTGTTTGCCCATTGGCACTGAGTTTTCCAAGCAAGCCATTACAGGGACCAGAGCTAGAGACACATCCTCCAATATTATAGGAACCATCGGCATGAGCATTTATTGACATCGGATAAATAGTGTCAGAACTAAGCCCACTATAAACAGCAAAAGCAGATTCTATCGGTGCAATGGTTGGTTGACCTGTTGGTTGATGCGTTGGTTGGCCTGTTGGGATTGTTGGCAGGCCCGTTGGTTGGCCTGTTGGGATTGTTGGCTGGCCCGTTGGTTGGCCCGTCGGTTGATGCGTTGGTTGGGCAGTTGCCTCTTGCTGCCAAGCAGTAGTGATAGGATCATTGCCCACAGAAAATGAAGAGGTAATGTCATCTGCCGTCAAAGAAAGAGGGGAAAAAGTACAGCTACCAATAGTGTTTGTAATAGTCTGAGCTCCCACAACCATATTTGCGCTATTATCACTATAACTAATTGCCGAGGGCAAAATAGAGGGATCCATCTCACCATCTCCATTTAAGGTTGCAAACATGAGGTTTTGCACAGAATTTCCATAACTACTTGTATATCCAAGAGAAGTAAATGTTCCATCATTATTAGCAACAACGCTCTGAGCAGAATCTATACCTGATCCATCTAAAATTACACTTTTATTCAGTGTTCCATTGTTAAGATTCATCAAGACATACCATGCACCGAGGCTATTACCAATCGTTCCAGTGTCAGTTTCCCCAACAGCCATGATTTCATTTGCATCATTCAAAGAACTATCTTTCTTGAATGTTACTCCAAACAGAGTATCATAGTTTGCTCCAGTAATAGAAGTGATCCAATTGCTTTCCCCTGTTGTTCCATTAATACTGCCAACTAAGCCATCAGGACCAGATTCACTAAACATCTGCCCAGCAAAAACCACATTATTGTCTTTCTCTGCAACAGAATTAATGCGTACACTATTAAAACCTGAATAAATGCGCGTCCACATTGCCTCCCATTCATTGCCATTGTAACGTATTTTGCTTAACCAGCCTGCGTAATTGGGAGCAATGAAGGTAGCTCCTCCAATCACGTAAGAATGATCACTCATTTCTGCTACTCCACTAATATCGCTATTATCTGGAAGATCAAGCATAGTATGAGCAGAAGTAACAACGCCTTGAGCAGGATCAAATTCCAAGACAAAAGGCCTTGCTTCATTAAAGTCAATACCAAAGTCCATACCAAAACAAGTTAATGTATTACTGGCTGTACCAATAATAGTGTTAATATAACCGTTGTTCAATTCATTTGACAATCTCCAAGCCGATAAAAGCGTTCCATCAGTAAGGTTATTTTTGCTGATATAGGGATATGCTTCTCCACTTGGGCCTGCATTACCACCAGCATATAGTGCTCCATCCATAATTACAGTACTGTCAGGAAGAATATGTGAATATAAACTTGATGTCTGCTCATTAAACCACTCTGTTTGCCCATTGGCACTGAGTTTTCCAAGCAAGCCATTACAGGGACCAGAGCTAGAGATACATCCTCCAATATTATAGGAACCATCGGCATTAGCATTAATCGAAAACGGATAAATAGTGTCAGAACTAAGCCCACTATAAACAGCAAAAGCAGATTCTCTTGCCGCGAAGGCTTGTGGTAGCATGGAGGAACAGGCAAGATAGCCGATCACAGCCTTGGCAGCTCGTGTAAAATAGGAACTACCTGATTGGCCAACAGGCTGAATAGAGGCTGGAGGCTGAAGACTGGAGGCTGAGGATGCCGCTGCTGCGGCAGGAGATGAAAGATGGAAAATGGAAGATGGAAGATGAGGCTCACTGCTGCGAACACTATTGGGAGAACTCTGATGGTTAGTTAATTCTCTGGCACATTCTACCGATGGGTTAACCGAATACTTACCTTCTTCTTGCCTATTAAATCTAGAAGTAGGAATAGAACTTGTTGCTGTATGGCTTAATAGAGACTGGGAAGCGAGGCCGTGGTTGATAGTAAACACTTGACTTTCATCAACTTGCCATCTTGTTTGGTTTTCTGTGTAGTTGGATCTAGTAATGGGTAGAGCAGATTTGGTTTCACCAAGGATAAATTTTTCAATGGCTTCTTCTGATTCTTCTACCATCGCAGGATTCATCATCAAGTGACAATGCAAAGCATTGTCACAGTTGGCAGTTGGCGGTTGGCAGTTCGCAGTAGGTTCAATTTGCCGCTCAACCTGATCTTCTGCTGGTAATGTTGCCTTTCGGCTACCTGTAGACTGTAGACTGTAGCCTGTAGTCTGATTGTTTGTTTCTTCCAGCCTATTTGTGTTCTGCGCATAAAGGCCAGTAGAGACTAGGAATATTGTAACTATTCGCCCGGCTATGCCGAGAGGTAAAAATGATTTCATAATTGTAGTCGTTGTAACCGTTCACTTCCTTCCTAGTACCTCGAATCACTGAAAAGTTCGGATCAAATTGGGCAAAAAAAGGGGGGCAACTACCTCATATGAGCACCGTAGGTGATCATGTGTGGGACTGACCCATTTGTTCTGCTTGGTTGTTGGTAAATGGTATTTTGAATCCAGGATGACCTCCAGATGCCCTACCACTCGAAGTCCGTAGACTTCTGTTGCTTTTAAAACCATCCAGCGAGGGCGGCTTGTGGCTATTGCTGCTGTTCTTATTGAGCCGTGCTTAACTCAACAATCTTGACTTTCAGTCCTGTTATTTCTGTATCTTGCTTTTCAACGATCTTTACTAACTCCTCACAACGAGTTGTTAGTTCTTTAATTCCATTTTCTAACAGTTTGATGTAAGCTAATGCTTCCATAGTCAATATTTATTGTTGCTCTTTACACCTTTTTACAGCTCATGTAAAGGCTTTCTTTTTCAGTTTGATCAAATTACTTTTTTAGGGTGCTGAGTAGTTACAAATTTAGTATTCAATTTTTATTTTCTGTAGCCTGTTCCCTGTAATCTGCACCCTGTTTTCGTAAATATTCGGTTAACCCATCGGTAGAATATGCCAGGGGATCAATTGATAACCAGAGTGATCCCTTAAATCTTAATCAGCGTATCAATCAACCTCCCACCTCTCACCTCCCACCTCCCACCACTATTCGGCCTGTTGGCCGAATAGTTACCTGTTTTCTTTATGTGGAATCAATTCACCCGATTTTTAAATGAGCTGTTTTATCGCGCTCTCTCTTTTTTTCTTCCTCCAAATCCGTTACCTTTGCCCAGCCATCCAAAGCTCATCTTAGTCTTTAGCACAACCGGCATTGGTGATGGACTCTTTGATTCTGCGGCCATTAAAAGTTTAAAACAGGGACATCCTAAAGCAAAAGTAATTGTGGTTACGCATCATCGCCGTCAATCCATAGCAAATCACAATCCATTTGTAGAAGAGGTTATCCCACTGAGCAAATCACCTTTCTCTCAAGCTCGTCTATTGCGTCGATTTCTCGGTGAGAAACCGGATCTTATTGTCGCTCTCCGCGTCAATGAAGAGGCTGTTCCGCTAGGATATCTTCTCAATCGTCATGCTTTTGTTGGTGCCATAGAGCGATGCCAACGTCTCTCCTTCCTTCTCTCGCATCCTGTGTGCACCAAAGGAATGCCTCATATTGTCGAAGAAACGTTGAAAGTTGCTGAAACAGCAGGTGGGGCACATGTTGACCGTGGCATGGTCTACCGCGTCAAGGAAGAAGAATGTTCTGCTTTTGACAAAAAACAGCCTCATCTTCGCAGTACGCCGTATGTGGTTTTTCAAACAGGCGGCGGGAAAACCCTCTTATGGCGCAACTGGCCTGTTGCTTCTTATATTAAAACAATCCAATGGATGAAACGACACTATCCTCATCAGATCATACTCACAGGAGGCTCCGACAATGAAACTGCTGGAGCCGCCATTGCAAAAGAGTGCCCAGAGGTCATTAATCTTGTTCAAAAAACAACACTTGAAGAAACTGCTGTCTTATTGCAGAAGGCTGCGATGTTGGTCAGCTCTGATACTGGAGTGATGCATCTTGGATTTGCCATCAACTGCCCAACGTTGGCTATTTTACATTATCAAAGCCCGGCGCGAATTTATGGCCCTCTCGATTTTTCTCCAGGCCATGAGATTGTGGAGTTATCAAAACCCTCATCATCTTCCTTACACCCTGAAGAAGAGATGCTCGGAATCCCTCAAAATAAGGTTCAAGAAGCGATTGGAAGGATACTGCTCCGCAGTAAGTTTAAGTTTAAGTTTTAAGTTTAAGTTGATTTTTGGTCACTTCGTGACGAAGTAAGAAGCGAAGTGGTATTTTTATTCTTCCGAGTTTTTTGCTCTCGAAGTCGCTTCAGCAAAGGATTCCAACATGTCCTTAAAAAAAATTACTGAGTTAGTTGAATACTTATTTAATATTAAAAGTTGAAGTGCGGCAGCAATTTTACCACCCTCTCTTTGATCACGAAGTGATCATTAATTAACTTAAACTGCCGCGAAGCGGCATGGAGCCATGGGGATTCGAACCCCAGACCTCCTCAATGCCATTGAGGCGCTCTACCAACTGAGCTATGACCCCTAACTGATAGGCCTTAGACTGTAGGCCATTGAAAATAAAAATCGAGAACCAAATTAAAAAAGGAATTATGTTTTAGAAAGAAATTTTCCTCTCTCCCTAAAATTATCTACTTCATGACTGCATCACCAGGCTGCAAGCAATGAATCATTTGATGCGAAAGAAAAAATCTATTATCTAACTTCTCTCATCAAGCTTTACGCTATATCTTGCGCCGATATGTATGAATATTAGCGTTAACCCAGCAAGTTTGGTAACCACCCAAAATAAAATCTTTTCGAAAATTACATCCTCACGGATAGAGTCTGCTTATATACTCATCACGAATGAAAATTAGGAATACTTACTCTTATTGTCCTTAGCTTCGTTGTCAGAGCTTACGTTATGTTCGCATAGCGTCTTACTCTTCCGCCTTGCTAGAAACAACAATTTCAGCGTAAAAAAAACCTAATTTTTATTCGCAATGAGTATAGTCACAGTAAAAAAATCTTCGTACACCTTGCCCCATCAAATCTCACACTACATTTCATACCGACATGCATCTATACTGACTAATTGCAAAATAACTAACCTGGATATTTCATAGACATCGTAGTGAGATGCAGTACAAAGCTTGATAAGACAAGGCAGACGAAGGATTTTTTACGCGGTAGTTATATGCGTATATACTTGTCCCAGGAAAAACCTGAGCTCAATGCAATAGTTATCAACCTTCCACAAACCGCAGCAGATTTAATATAAAATATTCGGGATAGCATTCTTTTTAATTACTTTTCCTTGACAAGACTCCCACTATAGATCATGTTCCCCACCTTGAACTTTTGCCCCGATGAAGCGCACTTACCAACCATCCAAACGCACCCGTAAACAACAATTTGGCTTTCGTGCCCGTATGGCCACGAAAAATGGTCGCGCCATTCTCAGTCGCCGACGCCGCCATGGACGCCAGCGCCTCCTTCCAAAAGGTGTTGAGCTCCACTTTAAGCGTCACACCGAAGCTTAACCCTAGCTCTTGTTTCGCTTCAAAAAAAAGCGAAGCTTCCGTTAGGTTTACTCTTCCTCGAGAAGCTCGACTCCGTCGTAGCTTCCAGTACGAGCTCGTTCGTCAATCAAGAGTGATTGCCCATGGGCCTTTATTATCACTTGCTCTTATGGAGCAACCAAATTCTCCCACGCAATGTGGTATTATTGTTTCACGCCGTGTTGGTGGCGCTACTGTTCGCAACCACCTCAAACGTCGCCTGAGAGATCTCTATCGTCATGAACGACCAACATTAGCTTCAGGCCTTTGGCTTGTTCTTAATACAAAACCTGCTGCGGCAACAGCTTCTCTAGCGAACCTTCATTCGGAGTGGGCACGGCTAAAAAATAGACTAGAAACTAAGGGCTACAGACTGACCAGAGTCTGTCCGGAAGTGAACCAATTTTGAAAATGGATTTTAATTTTTGCTTGGTACTTGGCTTCACAACAGACAAGTAACGAGTAAAGAGTAAAGGGTAACGAGTTTATTTTGTTGCCTGCGGCAATTGAGTTAAAAGGTTGCCACTATAACCAATCACACCTTCGCAGCTCAATCATTTGGTTCAGGTCCGTCCTCCAAAGGAGGGGAGCTGAACGCTTACAACTATGCATTGCATCACACTACTACTTCGCAGTCTTATCATTTGCTTCAGATCCTTCTTCCGAAGTGGAGGATCTGAATGCTTATAAATAATGTTTTTGAATCATAAATATTCGGTTACTCGATCTTTAGAATGTGCTCCAACAAATCATCGGAGTGCTTCCAATTATGACTGCAGCAGCAGCCCTCAACTTCCATCTTCCATCTCCCATCTTCCATCTCCTACCGCAGCAACGACCTCTCCCACCTCCCACCTCCCTCCTCCCTCTTCTATTAGGCCTGTTGGTCGAATAGTTACATTCCTCCTCCAATTACCAGCTTTTCTCTATCGCTGGATTCTCTCTCCTTTATTGCATGCACTTTGCGGACCTGGTTGTGGCTGTCGCTATGAACCAAGCTGTTCTCGTTACTGGGTAGAATCATTAAGACAACATGGCCCCCTTTATGGATTACGCCTTGGTTTTTTGCGAATCATTCGTTGCCATCCATGGAATCCTGGTGGCTATGATCCTGTACCAAGAAATCAGGTTTTTAGAGAGCAGAAATCAAAATATAGAGTATAGAACGCTGCTTCTATTGAACATTCGACTTGTCTGCCGAATAATTACGAATTTTCTGTAACCTATAACCTATAACCTATAACCTACCCCCCTGACTTCTGTAACCTGACTCCTGACTCCTGACTCCTGTAACCTGACTCCTTATGTTTGATCGTACTACCTGGATTGCTATTGCCCTTTCAATTGCTGGCCTTGTCGGCTGGCAATGGTATTATAATAAAAATTATGCTCCTCTTCTTGCTGCCCAACGGGCAGCCGAACAGGCACGAACTCTCCAGCAAACAACTACAATAGCCCAAACATCGCAACCCACAACAGGAACAACGCCTCTTCTCCCTGCTCTTCCTGAAGCATCAATTCCTCAGTTACAGGCACGCCGCGAAACTATTGATACGCCTAAAGCAGAATATCTTTTTTCTAATAATGTAGGCGGCATTGAAAGTATTACTCTCTTTATTCATCTTGGAGAACAATTTCATAGCCTTCTACTAAATAATCTCTCTCCTATACCCATTGGAGCTCTTCAAGAAAATCCAGCAACTCCACTCCAAGGATTTTCTATGCTAGCCAATAAGGATGCTGGAAAAATTTCTTTTCAACGAAAAGAAAATAATGGTCTTGTCATTAGTAAGAATTTCTCTCTTCCTGAAACCACGGGATCTCCGAATGAGTATCTGATAGGCCTTGATTTGACCTTTTCTAATAGCAGTAAAAATTCTATGGATGTTCCTTCCACTTATCTTTCAATCGGTGGCGCAACGCCTGTGCATGCCAGTGATCTACCAACCTACACTCGTTTCGATACGTTCAGCGGAGGAAAAATGTCTTCCATTGATGTTAATTGGTTTACTGCAAGTAGCATTCCCCTCATCGGCATTCAAACGCGTGCCGCTCGAGAGCTCTATGAAATCAATACCCCTGATATCACATGGATTGCTGTAACAAGCCAGTATTTTTGTACCATTTTAACAACTCAAGAAAAAGGAAACGCTACAGCTTGGGCAACACGCTTCGAAGCCCTATCAGCAGCCAAAACAGCGAACGGTCGACCTGTGTATGGAATTCAAGGAGGATTACGACTTCCCTCGTTTCACTTGAATCCATCGGAAACAGTCACCCATCATTTCACTGTTTTTGCAGGGCCTAAAGATTTTTCGGCATTACAAAAATTAGGCGCAGGAGAACAACATGTCATGAACTTTGGTATGTTTCATCTTGTTTCTGAATTCCTTCTTTGGGCCATGAATACGCTCAAAGGAATTCTCGGCAACTATGCCGCAGCAATCATTGTCTTAACCTTGCTAATAAAAACTATTCTCTGGCCACTACAAAATAAAGCCACCAGTTCCATGCGCAGGATGCAACTCCTCTCTCCTCGTATTGCAGAATTACGTGCAAAGAATAAAGACAATCCAACCAAGATGAATGAAGAGCTCATGAAGCTCTACAAGCAATATGGCGTCAACCCGTTTGGAGGCTGCCTTCCAATGCTCATTCAAATTCCGATCTTTTTTGGTTTCTACTCTATGCTTGGTACAGCCATTGAACTGCGCAATAGCCATTTCCTCTGGATTAATGATCTCTCTCAACCTGATACCATCACCCACATCATGAGCTATCCGGTTAATTTGTTACCTATCATCATGGCTGCAACGATGCTCTGGCAAATGTCCCTTTCACCTAAAGGAGGAGATCCGACCCAACAACGCGTCATGTTTGTCATGCCTGTTGTCTTTTTAGCATTTTGTTATAACTTTGCCTCCGCCCTTGCTCTCTATTGGACAACACAAAATCTTTTCTCAATTGCTCAATTATATCTAACGCGTAACCAACCATTGCCTACCCTTGAGAAAAAGAGTCTTCCGAAAAAGATTCGTCAAGCCAAAGGTAACCAACGTCTATAGAGGCATGGGTAGCAGAAGATGGAAGATAGAAGGTATACTACGCACGGCATAGCACCTTCGAAAAAAACTACTACGAACTACGAACTGATCTCTGAGCAGTGAATTCTATGTACGCGTTCTGTAATCCCTGTAAAGAGATGCCATGCAATTGTATTAGCCTTATTGGCTAGCTCGGTCACTGTGATTTCTTGAGCGCCCTGTTTTCCTACAAGAACTGCCTCGTTACCCACAGAAACATTTTCAATACGTGTGACATCCACCATAATTTGATCCATGGTCACACGCCCTAAAATAGGGCACCGATGCCCTTTAATAAGCACTTCCGCACCATGCTCCGAGAGTTGTTGTGGATACCCATCACCATAGCCTACTGGCAATACAGCAACCATCAAATCACGTGGAACCCGATAGGTGCATCCATAACTAATGGTTCTTCCTTCAGTAATTTTATGAACTAAAGAAATAGTTGCTTTCCAGGATAAGACCGGACGAAAAAGTTTCTGAAAAGAAGGCAGTGGAGAAACCCCATAGAGCATGAGACCTACACGCACAAAATCGTAAGCGTGTTTAGGAAATCTCAATAATCCTGCCGAGTTGAGAACATGAACTGTCGCTTGAGGCGCTATCTTCTGCAAAACAGGAAGTAATTTTTTAAAAAGCGTAAGCTGAGCTCGTGTATAAGAAATAGCACTATCAGCAGCAGGAAGGTGAGTGGAAAGGCTCTGAATGGCCAACGGAAGTCTCGCTACCTTCGTCAAGACCTCTTCTGCTTCACGATGCCACACTCCAAGACGCCCCATTCCCGTATCAATTTTAAAATGAATAGGCGCTAATCCTGATATTAAAGGTACTGCTATCTTGGCAAAACGCTTCGCTTCTTCAAATGATGAAATAGTTGGTATAAAACCCTCTGTTGCTATTATTGGGTACTCGGAGGGCAATGCCGCGCTCAGAAGAAGGACAGGGCACTGTTGGTCACTACAACGCAAATGAAGGGCTTCCTCTAATGAAGCAACAGCAAAGAAAGCAACATGATCCCTCATCGTCGACACGATCTCAGAAAGACCGTGCCCATAAGCATTCGCCTTCACTACAGCAATGATACCTGCATCGCCAGCAAGACGCTTAATAACACGGAGATTATGACGCAATGCACTATGATCAATAGTAACCCACGAACGGAAATGATCAGACCGCGAAGTTTCACCTATTTGGCCTATTGGCCGAATAGAGTCTAAAGACTGAGGGCTAAAGGCAGAGGTGGTCAAAATCATAGAAATATCCACCTTTAATTAGAGTCTATCTTCAATCATCGGATCCTTTGTTGAAGAGGGTTAGAAGGCAAATAATGAAAAATATAAATGCTCGAAAATTGATTGGTTATGGCGAATAATTCTTAAAACTAATTGCCGAGGGCAACAAAATAAACTCGTTACCCTTTACTCTTTACTCGTTACTTATATACCTTTTTCGAATGAATTTTAGGAAATTTTACTGGTTCTTTTTGGCGCTACCGGCATTGTCATCGCTACTGTTACCTCAGTAGCAGCACGCTCTGACGTCTGGCTAGCCCCAAAAACTCCCGCGTAAAAAAATCCTAAAATTCATCCGACAAAGGTATATTCGGCCTGTTGGCCGAATAATCTCTTACGGCATCCTCACGGCAACACAGTTGTAGAGAATACGGTCAGGAGAAAAATGTTCTACGGATCGCATGACCACGCTAAGCCCATTGTACTCAACAAACCCATGCTGTGCGAGACCTATGACGAGTTGCTCAAAGGTTTCTAGATGCTTCACGAGCAATTGATCTTGGGAAAGAACCACCGAGCGACTCCCAGGAATGACGAGAACAGAAAGCGGAATAAGGTGATGAACTAATTCACTCAATACACTTCCAGGAGGAACTACCACTTGAGAAGCGGACTGACGCACTTCGAGTTGAATCATCCTAGCACGTGCTTCAGGGCCCACTGACTCCAGAGCATGACTAATGGCATCCAACAGTGTATGACGCACCTCGGAAAGTTCTGTAAGATTTTGTAGATTTTGTAATGCCTCTATCTGATGAATCGCCTTAGCAAGCGAAGAAATTTCTTTGAGGTAAGCATTTTTTTGAGACTCAGGAACAAAATACATCACAACAAGTCGCACTACTTCCTGATCGGGCGCTCCATATGCAATACCTCCAGGGCTCCATCCTATCGAGCAGAGAAGTTCGGCATCACGCAAACTTGTTGCATGAGGACAAGCCCATCCCTTACCGATACCCGTATTATGAAGGACTTCTCTGGCAATCACTTTTTCAGTCACCTGATCTTCTACATGAACCTCAGGGATTGCCTCAATAAGAGCAGCAAGAAACTCGAGTGCATCGGTTTTATCATTGGCAGGTAATTCGACAAGTCGACCTTCTTGAAGTGCGTTGAGAAGAGCTTTCATAGACGAGTTACAGGTTACAGGTTACACGCTGAAGGCTGAAGAAAATTCGTTCAGAAAATAAAATTATTTTATATTCTGCACTCTACAGTAACTACCAAGGTAGACACCTTGGTAGTTGTTTAGGCATTGAGGAGGTGAGAAGTTTAGGGGATAAAATGTAAGAGTCTCAGAAAAATCTTCCCCTAAACCCATAAATATTTAAACCATTAAACACTCCCACCGTCTTCATAGACGTTGGCAGTAACACTCTGCAACCTGTTATCTCGCGCCTATTTCGTTACGATTTTATTTTTTTTGCTTGAGCAGCAGCCTACTCTTCGCCATTCTATCGCTTCTCTTAATTTTTAACGTCTGCAGGAACATCATCCATGGGATCCATCAAAAAGAAACGCAAAGCTAAAATTGCAAAACATAAACGCCGCAAGCGGATGAAGCTCAATCGTCATAAGAAGCGTTTGCGTTATAAATCGTAACCTCTAAGGCAAGTCTTAGTCGTAAGTTTACACAAGGGGGTTGCGTTGCAATGCCGTTCATGGTTTGTGCTGACGCTTCACATCCCCACAAGAGAAGCAGTCTGTGATTTTTTATCGAAAACTCAGAGACTGCCTTCTTTTTGTTAACTTAACCGAATATTTCTATGCTTCGTTGTGAACCGTCGTTTCAAGCTCTATTGCAAAACGAGCAATAGTTTTTGATTCTACGCGAGATTAGAAATAAATGGAGTTTCGTAAATACTTGGTCGCAAAAATATTTTTGCGAAACCGAGGCATATCTTGCCATGACGCTTCGATATTCATATGTGCGCATAAATTAGACTTCTTTCAAAACTCGCTTTGCTGATGAAGTGCAAGGAGTCGACGGCGCGCAGTATACAGGTGAGCGCTGGATCGACTTACCGAAGGCCGCCTAAAGGTCCAACGGAAGCGAGCGAGTCAATTGGAGCGTCCAGGAGCTACTCGATACTTCAGGAACTAATCCTCTTCAAGATGAAGTGACTGAAATTGGTGGTTACTAATTTTAGCTGGCCCTACAAAAGGAAGATCAAGACTAACGACTGCATAGATCATCAACCCAAAAACCATAGCAAGAAGCATGGCCATAGCCCCA
>Ga0155638_1028_pt1 | contig 12312 bp, 4 predicted proteins | sample RifCSPhighO2_12_FD_107295 | JGI IMG/M metagenome (GOLD analysis project Ga0155638, IMG submission 107295) | Verrucomicrobia bacterium RIFCSPHIGHO2_12_FULL_41_10
TTACTCAAATAGGCCAACATGATGCCAATGGTGATCATCAATTGATACATGGAAATCATGGCTCCACGCACTTTTTGAGGTGAAACCTCTGAGAGATAAAGTGGCGCCGTAAATGAGGCCAAACCAACTGCTATTCCAAGAATAAAACGAGCACTCATCAGCATGTGTGGTGATGTGCTTAAAGAACAAAAGAGTGATCCTCCAATAAAAATAAGAGCACTCAGTAGCATGGTCATTTTACGACCTAACTTATTAGAAAGAATCCCAGAGATCAACGTCCCAAAAACAGCTCCCCAGAGAAGTGCACTGACAATAAGCTCAACAAATTGATCATTGATCTGAAAATCTTTTTGAATGAATTCAATCGCTCCGGAGATCACCCCTACATCAAGACCAAACAAGAGGCCTGCAAGAGCTGCTGTAAATCCAATAAAGTAAACAATAGGGTTAGTTTTTGATTCAGATATCGATTCAGATGGTTGCATAAGGTATCAGGAGGGAAAATAGGGGGAGTAATCTGAACGATTACGATTCTAATAATTCTTTGGAATATTACAGCCAACAGGAAGAATCGTCAAACCATCAATAAAGTGACTAGAACATTTCTTCATCCTAGCACGATTTTTCTTGTCACCCTCGAAGATATATGATAGCCCAGCAGGAACAACAGTGCGGCTTCGCTTCCCACCTTGTCACACAGTGACGAAAAATCAACTTAAACTTAAACTCTTATTAGGCCTGTTGGCCTAATAATTCTCCCCCTATGTTTTTACCCCTTTGTTTGATTGCAGCTGTTGCTATACCGCTTACTTCTACTAATGAAGTTTCGCCTCTCTCTAAATTACTTTATAAAAAACCGGTTTCAGCATTAAACCCAAAACAACCAACGTTAGCTTCAACAAACAGTGAGGTGGATGACGTAGTTACCGAAGCCGAGGAAGCCATGGAGAGCACGTTTTATGATCCGAAGCTACCACAATACTGGTACTGGAGCCCCTATGATGCTCAGGCTGAAATGCCACACACCATTCAAGAATTTAAACACGCTTCAGGAAATTGGTTGGGCTTTCGTGATACTTTAGATAAACGAGGCATCGAATTCTCGACAACCTACACGTGTGATATCGCAGGTAATCCCGTAGGAGGTAAAATTCCAGGAGGGTTTACTTACATGGATAACCTTGCTCTGGGCTGTCTTGTTGAAACAGAAAAACTCTTGGGATGGCATGGTGGTTACTTTATGGTAAGCGGCGCACAACGTGATGGGATTAGCCTTTCTCAAAAAAATATTAAGAACCAATTTATCGTTCAACAAGTTTCAGGAATCGGTGCAGGAGCTGAAACATTTCACTTCTACGAGCTCTCCTATCAACAATATTTTTTGAAAGATTGCCTTGGAAAAGATCGCGTCGGCCTCAAGTTTGGCCGTGTCAGCGCCGGCGATGAATTTGCCATCTCTCCCCTTTACTTTCTCTATATGAATAAAGGAATTGATGCCCATCCTTCAGCCCTTGCTACTAATGGACGTTTTTCAACCTACCCCAATGCAGTTTGGGGTGGCCGATTAAAAGTGAACACCACCTCGACGACTGTTGCTCGACTCGGTGTTTACCAAGTAACTAACCCTTCTGTTAATGGACTGAATTGGAATATCTACCCTAGCAATGGAGCCATGGTTGTCGGCCAATTAAACTGGAATCCAGAGTTTTTTAAATCCTCTTCCTCTACTACTAGTTCCAGTAGAGTTCTTTCCAAACTCGCTTATGCTGATGGAGTGCAAGGAGCCGACGGCGCGCAGAACCGGAATGTATATGGCATACCTGAAGGTTCGAGCACCGGAGCGACGAAGCAATCCGCAGCAGAAGTAGAGATTCGAAAGAAATCTAAAAAAGAACCTTCCTCCGACAACCACTACAAAACCACCACCGAAGTAAAAAATGGTAAAGGGCTTATTGGCCATTACTGGATGGGAGGCTATTACTCTTCGTGGGAGTATCCTCAATTCAACAGTAAATTAAAAACTCCCAATGCCTATGGTCTTTATTGGCATGCTGATCAGATGGTTTACCGACCTAATCCTAAGGAAGACACAGGCCTTGTTCTTTGGTCTGCTTATACCCTCTGTCCGCAAGAGAATATTTCCTTGCTTCCATTTCAGGTAACCGGTGGTTCTATTTACACAGGTCTTATTCCTGGGCGCAAAGAGGATTTTACTATCGCTGGCTTTACCTATGGAAACTTCAGCACAAGCTACGCTGGGGTTCAACGAAAACTTCTTAAACCGAATCCAACCTATGAACTCGTTTATGAATTTGGATACCGCGTTAATATGACAAAATTCTTCTATGTTCAACCTGACCTCCAATGGGTTATCAATCCTGCAGGAACAGGAACGATACCTAATGCTGTTGTACTAGGCGCCCAAATGGGAGTAATCTTCTAAACCTGTTTTTAAATTCTACTGAAGCTGCGAAGAACTGCGTCGCGCCGGTGCTCGAAGCATCGAGTACGTCTGTACGCTCAACTTCTGCGCGCCGTCGCTCCTTGTTCTTCATCAGCCTCAGCGAATTTAAAAACAGGTTTGTAGACTTCTTTGATACTGAAATTTAGTCGTTTTTTAAGATGTATAGTTAGGTTAAAAAACAATGTGTATTTTAAAATAAAATGTCGCTACTCCCTGTTGTCATTCCCACGGAGGCGGAAATCCAGGACGCGTACAGATGTCCTTCAAGCTTTCGCAGAAATGACATATTCCCGCAAATGCGAGTAGGAAAATAACGTGTTATTTGACTCCCTTCATTCGCGAGAATGGAGTTTTTTTCGCAATCAAGAGTAGTCATGCTCATCCTCACACAGCCTCTATTTATGAAACAACTTCCTCAAAGCTCTTGGAATCTTGCTCAATATGAAAAATTTAAAAAAGAGCGATCACAACCTTTTTGGGACTTACTAGCTCTTATTCCTCCTCATCCAAAAAGACGTATCCTGGACTTAGGATGTGGTTCGGGCGAACTAACGCAACAAGCTCATCAAAGATTAGAAGCTCGAGAAACTCTTGGTATTGATAGCTCCGATACCATGCTTGAGAAAAGTCATTCCTTTAAAAATTCCTCACTTCATTTCATGCAAGGGGATATTAACATATTGGATGAGGAAAATCCTTTTGGATTAAAAATCCAAGGACCTTTTGACCTTATTTTATCCAATGCAGCACTCCAATGGGTCCCTGAACATGAACGCATTTTTCTCTTTTTGAGAAATTTGCTCAGCGAAAAAGGAGAAATAGCCATTCAAGTTCCTTCTAACTATTATCACCCTTCCCATCGTATTGCTTTTGAGATGGCTGAAACATCTCCTTTTAAAGAGGCTTTAAATGGGTACCGACCTCCACAATCTGTTTTAGCTCCTGAAGCATATGCCCAATTATTATATCACTTAGGATTTCAAGAACAACTTGTTCGTCAGCAAGTATATCCTCATTTCCTAGCTTCTCGAGAAGACATTGTAGAATGGATTAAAGGAACATGGTTAACAGCTTATAAAGAACGACTCCCTGAAAAACTTTATGATCTCTTACTAGCAAACTATCAAAAAGCTCTTTTTGCAGAACTTCCAGAACAAGGTCCTATTTTTTATCCTTTCAAACGTACTTTTCTGTGGGCACGTCGATAAAATATTGACACTTTGAGTTACCTAGGCTAGGAATATCCCGAATCCCATCCTTTCTTAAGGTTGATGCATTCGGTTGCCTATACTCATCACGGATAAAGGCAATTTTTAATAACCATTAAATCACGGAATCATTATGCCTGTAACAATTGTCAATGGAGGTCAGTTTGGAGATGAAGGAAAAGGGAAAATCGTCGACTTGATCGCACCCCATTTTGATCTAGGAGTGCGCCCTACTGCAGGAGATAATGCTGGGCATACCGTTGTAGCTCGCGGTCAAACGATCAAAATACGCCTCACTCCTTCCGCTATTATTGCCGGCACGCCAGTAATTATTGGCGATGATGTCATGATCAACCCATTGACGTTGGCTAGCGAAATCAAGACGCTCAAAGCAGCGGGAATTGCAGCTGATGACCTTTTAACAGTCTCTACTAACGCTCACATTGTTTTACCTTATCATGTCTACCTTGATGAGCTCAATGAGGCTAGTAGCTCTCCTATTGGCACAACAAAACGTGGTATAGGCCCAGCTTTTGCTGATAAAGTCAACCGCACCGGCATACGCATGGAGGACTTCATTGTCCCTGCTCTCTTCAAAGCCGCCTTAGAAAAAACGGTAGTACGAGCCAATAAGATGATCTTGGCATTCGAGGGCAATAAACAATTTTCAGCACAAGAGATCTATGATCAATTTGCGCCCATTGCCGATGAAATCAGAAGCACCATTGGCGCAACCGCTCCTAAAATTCACGCAGCCCTCGAACAGGGCAAAGAAATCCTCATTGAAGGGGCTCAAGGATCTCTCAATGACCTTGTGTTTGGTACCTATCCCTATGTAACCTCTTCTCGCCCCATTGTAGGCGGCCTCTTGGCAGGAAGTGGTATCGGACCACGTCACGTGGAACGTGTTATGAGTGTTATTAAACCATATCAAACCCGTGTTGGCATGGGTCCTGTCGTGGCTGAAATGTTTGGAGAGGAAGCTGACCATCTTGTACAACGCGGTCACGAGTATGGAACAGTTACAAACCGTCCTCGCCGCATTATGGCCTGCGATCTTGTAGCACTTCGTCATACATGCGCTCTGAATGGAACAACTGTTTTTGCGCTCACCAAACTGGATGTTCTGGATCAATCTTCCGAAATTAAACTTGTTATTGGATACCGTATCGATGGGAAAAAAATTGACTCCTTTCCAACGAATACCGACTACGCCAAAGTAGAACCAGAATATCTGACGCTCAAAGGATGGAATCAAGAAACCTCAGCCATGCGCCATGAGGACGAACTTCCTCCTGAGATGAAACATCTCATTGAAACTATTGAAAGTTTTACAGGTGTGGACGTCGGCATTATTTCTGTTGGTGCCGACCGCGAAGCGACCATTATAAGAAGGCCTGATTTGGTGCTTCCGAAACGAGCATTAGCGTAATTGACAGAAGGAATAGCCACAAAAGAACACAAAGAAACACAAAAAAAAGAGGCTTGATGGCAAACTTGATTGATTAGTTAGGCCAAGCTATTTCGCAGCTATTTATTACTCTAAGCAGGATCTCAATTCTTACCCTCCTTGTTTTTTCACGATAGCCAACATTCTTTATCTTGAATTTTTAAATCCTTTTTTTGTGTTTCTTTGTGTTCTTTTGTGGCTATTTTCTTTCTTCTTGTTACTTCAATTTTCTTCTTTCGTGATCTTTGTGGTGAATTTTTTCCTGTTTGCTTTTTTTAGTGCTTTAGCACTTGGAGCAACCGCAGCCACCCCTGCTTGAGTTGCTTGTTCCTCTGCGGTAATAGAATTTTTCAAGCGATAAGCACTAATCATCGCTGATTTCCCTAGCTTATTAAATCGCTTACGGTCGGCAGCATTACTTCTGACATTTGTCGCTTGATACTTATACTCGACAGATTCTTGAAATTTCTCAGCAACTGTAAACCATATCGTTGCAAGTTCTATCTGGTTGGCTGCTCTAGCTTGAGCTGCTTTTCCCAGTGCGCTAGAGGCCTCTTCTAATTGCTTAACAACTCCTTTAATAGCATGATAAGCAGCCCAAAAGGACCTGTGTTTACGTTTATCCACATTCCCATGCGAGTAATCACTTGCATCTTGCCGATGATACTCAGCAAATTCCTTATATTGCTCGGCAGTTTTACGCCATAAAGCAGCGAGTCCGCCCCCATCTGCTGTCGCAGCTTCAACTGCTTTCTCCAAGGCATGGGAAACATTCTCTAATTGAAGAGCCCCTGTCTTAGCATATTTACCTGCCGTATCCAAGCGATCGTAGTCGGCATTATTTCCACTGGACAAAGCATTTGCTGCTTGACGCCTATACTCAGCAGATTCTTCATACTGTGTCGCTATGTTGCGCCATAGCACCGCCTGTTCATGATCTCCTTGAGCACGAGCTTCTTCCGATTTGGCAATGCTTGTCGCAGCATGAGATAAACAAAAGTCACTATAAGCACGAGATGTCATTGCTTTAACCGTTTCTTCATTTTCTGAAACACAAGCTTGCAATACCCTCTTCCATTCTTCGGCTGAAGCCTCAGATTGCTCTGCCGCCTTTCTCCAAAGAATGGCTCTTTCTGACATTCCTTGAGCAAGTGCTTCGCTTTCCTTTTGCCTACTTCTTACCGCTTGTTCTGTTTGTGCAGTTACTCTATCCCTTGCATTGCTCTTGGACCAATTATGCTGAGTATGAGCTGTTTTTGCATCTTCTTTGACGTTGAGAGCTTTCACTTGTCCTTCAAGTTCTTCTAGATCTTCACTTTGTTCATCCTCCTCATATTCCTCAAGAAATGTACCAACCTTTTCTTCTTCACTCTCTTCAGCAGTCAGTATCGTCGACACCGCTTCTACTGCTCCTTGTTCCGATATAGTTGCGCTCGATGAACTGGATGAATTGCTCCCAACAGGAAGACGTATTGCAACGCTTGTTGGTACTGTCGCTCTATCAAGTAAGGAAGCTTTATGATCATTTTTTTTAGCCTCGTTCTTTTTCTCTTTCTGTTTTAATTTCTCTTTCTGCTTCTCTAGTTTGTTAGCACTTTTCTTCTCAGAAATAGCTGCTTTTTGAAGACGTTTATCATCAGGAAGATTTTGACTTATTACAGCATTGGCTGCTTTAGACGCTTTTTCTAATCGTTGGACACTTTCTCTTGCGCAAACAGCCTCCTGATCAAAGCGATCATAATCGTTACTATTTTGGCTGATCGCAGCATGTGCTGCATGACAATGACACTCGGCAGCTTCTTGATGTTTGTTAGCAATTTTAAACCACAAAACTGCAAGTTCTTCCTGGTTTTCTTCTTTAGCTTGAACTACTTTCTCTAATGCGGTCATAGCTTCTTCTAAGTGCTTAGAACTGCTTTCAACAGATTGATCTGCTTGGAAAAAGCGATCGTAATCAGTATCGTTGACATTGGACAAATCGCTTGCTACTTCGCGGTAATACTCGACAGATTCTTGATACTTTGTGGCTACTTTATTCCAAAGCATTGCCAAATCTTGATTTCCTTCAGCAAAAGCTTCTTCTGCCTTTTCGGAACTTGTTGCAATAATTGTTGCAGCATCAGATAGAAAATCAGCAAGATAAGCACGGGATAACATTGCTTTCACCGTTTCCTCATTTCCTGAAACGCACGCTTGTACCACCTGTTTCCATTTGTTAGCCGAAGTTAAAGACTGCTCAGCTGCTTTTCTCCAGAGAACTACTCTTTCTGACATCCCTTGGGCAAGTGCCGCTCTTGCCTTTTGGCAATTTCTTGTCATTTGTCCCATTTGTTCCATTGCTCTATCCTTTGCATTTCTCTTTGAACAATGATGCTGATCATTAGCTGCTTTTGAGTCTCCTTTAATGTCAGTTTCTTGCATTTTCCCTTCAAGCTCTTCAATGGTTTCAGTTTTTCCACCCTCCTCCTCTTTCTCAAGAAATGCATTAACATCATCTTCTTCACTCTCTTCAGCGGTCAATGCTGCCTCTATTGCCTCCACTGACGCTAAATTTCCTTCCCCTTCCATTGTTGCACTGGATGAACTGTTTTCAACAGATAATCCTGTCTCAGTGGAGTTGCTTGGAAGCAAAACTTTTTTTCTAATCACCGTCTTGACATCCCCTTCCTCACTTGTAATCACCATGAGACCCGTTGTCCCTGGATGCGCTATTTCAGCTTCGACCTCTGAAGGAAGAACGCCTCGTGGTTGAGGACCGTATGTGTACCACCATAATTTAAAAGGAGGAACTGGCATTCCTTTCTCTCGAGGGCAATATACTTTCCACCAAATGGATAATGCATCTGGTTGATGAGCACAGCTCTGGAATGAATCCACATCAAATGTGAAACCTGCACTCTGTGCTCTTTTAATTGCACGAGATACAAGTATTTTCATAATTTCTGGTGTTTCTGGAGCCATTCGTTCCAAAGCATGTGATGTATACCATCGACCGTTATAAATTCCACCACCAACACTAGGAAATAAATACCCTCCTTCCATTGTCATCAGATCGCTTTCTGAACCCTTTTCTTGATTTGCTTTTTCCAATGCAATAGAATTATCTTCTAAAAACTCACCTTCTGCTTCTGTTGCTTCTACTGCTTTTTTCGGCATCGCAGCACTCGATGCACTGGAGGAACTACTCCCAACAGGCAAACGTGTTTTAGTAATTGCTCGTTCTGTTGAACTAGAATTTTTCCCAAAGATCCCTAAAGCTTCCTCTATGGCTTTCGTTCCTGCTTCAATCGCAGGATTCATCATCAATTTGGGCGCAACGCCCAAATAGGAGATAGAAGATGGAAGATTGGAGATTGGGACAGAATTGTTTGCTAAGAGCGATGATTGGTTATCAACATCCTTATACTCAATTCCATTTATTACACTGCCTTCGATTTCCTGGAAACTGCAGCCTTGAGCCTCAACTTCCATCTTCCATCTGCTATCTTCCATCTCCTGCCGCTGCAGCGGCATCTCCAGCCTATAGCCTTCAGCCTTTAGCCTATCTTCATCCTGCGCAAGAAGAAGACTACTACCTCCATTAAGTAACAATATCGAAGAAAGTAAAATTTGAGGCAACAATTTCATAAAAAGAAAGTTTGGGAGTATGTTTGATTTGGTATAACTAGCAATGTAGTCCAATCAGAAAGAAATTCACCACAAAGATCACAAAGCCGCTAAAGCGGCACACAAAGAACACAAATAAAATTTTTTATAAAAATTTTAAAGGTTTGAAAATTACAAACAACAGATAAAATTGAAAGTTCGAAAAGTTATAATTGCAGAAAATTGAAAGAAGATTTTCTGCTTCTAGTACTTAGAATTTTTTTATAAAAAAATTCTTTTTGTGTTCTCTCTGTAATTTTTGTGCTTTTTGTGGTGAATTCTTTTTTGAGATGTTGGTAGTTACGATTTGGTTAAAAAATCAAGTATGCGTTATCTATTTTTTCTTACTTTTCTTTCCCTTTGCTGATGATTTTTGTTCTTGTTCTGTTGCCTTAGAATCTGTCGTCAAGGTCGCTGAGGCTGATGAAGAACAAGAAGTCGGTGATGCGGCAATGCTATTTTCAGTTGAAGGTAAATTTGAAGACTGATTATTAAATTCAGATAATGAAGAAGAACTTACGTTCGTTGTGGCGCTAATAGTTTGTACATTATATGCCTGGCGCTTAGCTTCAGCAGCATTTTTAGCCTCAATCACTATGGTTTCATAACGTCGAGCCTCGGCCAACTTATCTTTTGCTGAAGCTCTATGTTGAGACCTGTTTCTTTTACTAGCATTAACATTATTAGCACATTCTGTATCACGAGTAGCATCCAATTTATATTTGATAATCTCTTCTGCGGACTCAGCAGCTCTAGTCCAATCAATAGCTTCTTCTTTTGTAGCAGCAGTTGCTGCATTAGTCCAATAAAGAGAAGCTGTCTCTAAATTTTGAGCAATTTTAGGCTGTTCTTTTACACTTGCTAAACAACTTGAAGCACGGTCCCAACGATATGCCATGTTATGCCAATCACTTTCTTGAGAATTAATGGATTCAGTTATAAACTCTAAAGCCTTCCCCCCTTGAGCCCAATAAAAGGCCGCTTTCTCTGCTGCTTCTGCCGCTTTAGTCCATCGATGAACGCTCTGATTTTTTCCTTCTGCAGCCTCTTCCCAATACTCAGCAGCATTATTCCAAGAACCTGCTGCCTCATTCCAAGGATTATCATTCTCATCATAGGAATTCATTAAATCACTATTCTGAGTCTTTGGTCGCGGTGTAACTTTTGCTGCTTGAGTCCAGCAACGAACAGCCTCTCCTGCTGTCTGTGCTGCTTTTTTCCAGCGTTCCGAAACTTGTGGTTTTCTCTCGCTTGCCGCTTTTAACCAATAGTTAATAACATTCTCTGCAGTCCGCTGAGCTAGATCAATAATATTGCCATCCTTATCACTATCTTCATAATAATTAGAACACATATCATAACGCTCTAGGATATTAATATGCTTTCGAGTATGAGGAGTATTTTTTCGGCCAAAATCATCAGACTCCATAAAGTCAATCAAGTCATGAACAACTGCTTTCACTCCTTCTGCTGCTTGAGCCCAATGACAAGCAACAACTTTATTTTTAGCTGCAGTCGCTTTTACTGCTTCTACTTGGCACTCAGTACTCCGATGCATAAAACCTGCAGTCTCTTTCCAAAATGCTGATACTTTTTCCACGTACCTATCTTCTTCCTCAAACTCTTTAGCCTGTGTAATTGTAGGACTCTTTGGATCTCTTTCATCATATTTCTCCCAAGCACGTTTTCTTTCAGCATTTGCCTTGACAATAATAGCATTCCTCTCTGACACATTCCAACGCTGAGTTCCGGCAAGAACCTCTACTGCCTTGAGCCAGTAATGAGCCTCTTCTACATTTCCCGATTGAGTTGCTTGAGCACTCTGAGCTCTATAATCTACAACTTGCTGGGCTCGACAAGCAGCTACCGTCCATGAATCTGCCAGTCCTGTATTTTGAGTCATTGTGAGAACATCAATAACCCGGTTCCAATAATCAGCCACCTCAAGATGCCCTGCCTGAGCAGTCTGTAAAGCATTCTTTCTATATTCAATAGCTTTTTGAACACAACGCTTCATGTCTTCCCAAGAGGTTGACGATCTACTTGTTAAACAATCATCTGACAAAGATCTTTGCACCTTCGTCCAATGCTCTATAGCATCCTTATTGTCAGTTCGATAAGCCTTAGAGAGCTCTTCTTGAATTTTTTCTTTTTCAAAATTTTGTTTCTCTGCCTCCACAAGTTTTTGAGCAAGAGCCTCTGCTGTTTTACTCCAACAGGCCACAGCATCCCAATCTCCAACTTGAGTAGACTTTGCCGCCTCTGCCCATGAGTTTCCTAAAGATTTATTTTGTGTTTCTGCGCAGGCATTTGCTGCTTTTTCCCAGTAGCCCACCGCCTCCCTATTTCCAGATTGAGAAGCCCCTATACTCTCTGCTCTATACTCGAAAGCCATCTGAATACAACTCACAATATTTTTCCATTCATAATCCGAATAACGATTAATCTTCTTAGCGCTGCGGCCATGTTGTCTTTTGGTTAGCGCTTCCGCTGTCTTCGTCCAATACTCAACCTCATCCCGATTGCCCGCTTGAGTTGCCCTAGCAACCTCTGCCCATGACTTTTCTACAGAGTACCATGGTTCAGTACATGCCGTTGCCGCCTTAGCCCAGCAAGCAGCTAACTCGCTATTTCCAACGTGAGCAGCTTCTGCACTCTCCTTCTGATACTCCAAGACAGTTTCAATTCTCTTCTTCCACAAATCTACTAAACCTTCTGCCTGTTTGTATGACTCCTTTATGATAAGAGCTTCTACAGCTTTCTCCCAACAACAAGCCACTACTACATTTCCCTCCAGAGAAGCATTAGTAGCCTCCCTTCTATATTCAATAGCTTTTTGAACACGACTCTCCACTCCTTTCCAAGATGAAAAATAGTAATTTTCTGAGTGAAATTCAGCAGCTTCTCGCCAACATCTGATAGCATCTCTGTCTTCAACTTGAATAGCTTGAGCAGCGGCTCTCCATAATTTTGCTACAGATTCTTGTGAGTTAATAAAAGCACCTGCCGCCTTGTTCCAGCAATCTGCTAGCTCCTCTGAACCTTCTTGAAAAGCCTTCTTAGCTTCACCCCTACATTCAATAGCTTGCTCAATAAACTCAACAATCGATTGCCAGTTTATATCAGATTCATCAATTTCTTTCCAGCGATTAAAGTTGGATCCTCGAGAATCGTTTTTCTTCAGATCTTCTCTTTTTGCGAACAACTCTGCTGCTTGAATCCAAGACTTGATAGCATCTCCACTTCCTGTGGAAGCTGTCTTGGCAACCTCTGCCCACGATAGCGCTACATAAGGACTTACATACTCTGTGAGAGCTGTTGCCGCCTTGATCCAGTAAGTGGCTGCTTCTACACTGCCAGTTTGATAAGCCTTAATAGCTTCTCTTCTATATCCAATAGCTTTTTGAACATGCCGATCCACTTCTTGCCAAGCCCAGGAGTAGTCATTGTTACTTTCTGAGTGAAATTCAGCGGCTTCTCTCCAACATCTGGCAGCATCTCTGTCTTCAACTTGAATAGCTTGAGCAGCGGCTCTCCATAATTTT
>Ga0155638_1152_pt2 | contig 12267 bp, 9 predicted proteins | sample RifCSPhighO2_12_FD_107295 | JGI IMG/M metagenome (GOLD analysis project Ga0155638, IMG submission 107295) | Verrucomicrobia bacterium RIFCSPHIGHO2_12_FULL_41_10
TCAGTTGATCCCAACGGCTGCTCTTCGTTTCGATTTTTTCCATGATAGAGGAAAGCTCTCGGTTAAGTTGAAAAGAACGACCTTCTGCATGAGTGGAGGTGTTCTCTAAGGAGGCTTCGAGCTCTTTCTTTTTTGCTTCAAGAGCGATGATTTCAGCTTCTAAGTCAGTGGCTTGTTTTTCAAGTTCGCGACGACGTTTATTTTCTTCTTTCCGTTTTTCAGCTTCAGCTTTGCGTAAGGCTTTGATCTCTTTGAGTCCCATTTTAGGCGCGGCGGCTTGTTGGGATGCCTGTACTGGCTGATAATTACTTAAGGAAGGAGCTTGACCATTCCCAGGAGCAACAAGGGCTGCCCGTTCAGAGAGAGCACCTGATTTTTCAAGATAGTAGTCATAGTTACCAGAGTAAGGAGTAATCTTTCCTGCATTGATATGAAGGACAGAGGTCGCTAGGGCTTTGATAAAATGGACATCGTGACTCACGAACATCAAGGTGCCTTCGTACTGTTTGAGTGCGCCAATAAGAGCATCGATACTCGGCATGTCAAGGTGAGTTGTAGGCTCATCAAGGAGTAAAAAGTTAGGTGGATTAAGGAGCAGTTTAACAAGAGCTAGACGACTCTTCTCTCCACCACTTAAGACGCTCACAGATTTGAAGACATCTTCCCCTCGGAAGAGGAACGATCCAAGAATTGTTCTTGTGCTCTGTTCAGAAGCTGGATGAGGGATGCTCATGGCTTCGGCTAGAACAGTGCGGCGCACATCCATCATTTCAGTGCGATGCTGGGCAAAATAACCGATGGTTGTGTTATGACCATGTTGATAGGTTCCTTGTTCAAGAGGCAACATATCAGCCAAGATTTTTAATAGAGTCGATTTTCCTGCGCCATTAGGCCCTACAAAAACGGTGCGTTGACCCTTCTCTACTTCGAGGTTTAAATTGTCATAGACAACATGATTGCCGTAAGCCTGTTTAACCCCTACGAGGGTAGCTACACGTTGGCCACTGCGTGCTGGTTGAGGGAATTTAAAATGAATAGTAGATTCTTTGTTTTCTGGAGGATCAATACGCTTCATACGAGCAAGCTGTTTGATACGATCTTGAGCTTGAGAAGCCTTGCTAGCTTTAGCGCGAAAACGATCAATGAATCGTTGAAGTTCGGCTATTTCACGTTGTTGGCTTTTATAAGCGGCAAGGTGTTGTTCTTCACGAGCGGCTTTTTGCTCGAGATAAGAATCGTAATTACCGCGAAAATGATGAAGCTTGCGATGACGTACTTCGAGGATTGATTCGCAGATAGTATTGAGAAATTCTCGATCATGGGAAATAGCCAGAATTGCTCCGCTATAATTCATGAGGTGATTCTGAAACCAACCGAGTGACTCAAGGTCAAGATGGTTGGTTGGTTCATCGAGCATGAGAAGATCAGGTTCCATGACCAAAAGACGCGCAAGATGAGCGCGCATGATCCATCCTCCACTCATCGTACGAGCCATTCGATGGAAATCACTTTCGCGAAAAGCAAGGCCACTTAAGATCCTCTTGGCTTTGGCTTCAAGTGCATAACCATCATTTTCTGCAAAAATGGCTTGCCCCTCATGATGGAGCGCATCATTAGGATCAGGATGATTGCGTAGGAGATTATGGGCCTCCTCCATTTCAGAAGTAATATTGGTAGCAAGTTCAAGAATTGTCTCATCACCTGAAGTCGCATTTTCTTGAGGAAGAAAGCCAATTTTCACATCACGTTGAAGGGCTATCGTACCAGAATCAGGTGAGGCTTCACGCAAGATAAGAGAAAAGAGGGTGGTTTTACCAGCGCCATTAGCGCCGATGAGACCGATACGATCGCCACGATTGACTTGAAGTGAGGCCTCTTCAAAGAGGGAACGTCCGCCGAAAGATTTAGATAAATTAGAAGCAGTTAACATGCAGATTAGGAGATAGGAGATGGGAGATGGAAGATAGGGATGAATTTCTGTTATAGCAAGTAAATGCTAATTACCAACGTCACCGTAACAGGCAGAAGGAATAGCCACAAAAGAACACAAAAAAAGAAACTTGGCGATGAACTTGATTGATTAGTTAGCCTAAGCTGTTTCGCCACTATTGCTTCTCTATGTTGAAGCAGAATCTCAATTCCTACCCCTCTTTATTTTTTACGATAGTGAATATTCTTTATCTTGAGTTCACAAAACGGAAATATCTTAATTAGGGTATTGATTAACCTATAGTCTATTGCCTACAGCCTCTAGCCTCTATTTGGCCTGTTGGCCGAATAGTTACCACTTTTTAAATGGATGCACTGCTAAGTTCGAATTGCAGTAGCGTGGATCATCGGAGACTTCTTGGCCAACCCAAGGAGGGACTTTAATAGGAGCATCAGGATGCTCTATTTCAATTTCAGCAATGATAAGATCTTCATTTTCGCCATGGAATTCATCAACTTCCCATGTTGCTCCTTCGTAAGGAATGCGGTAGCGCGTTTTAACTACTAATGGTGTTGTGCAAAGGTGCTGCAGTTCTTGGGCATCTTTGAAGGGAATTTGGTACTCAAATTCAGAACGACTAATGCCTTGAGGTTTTCCTTTGATAGTTAGGAAGGCCTTGCTTCCCTCAGTGCGAATACGAACTGTGGATTCAGGGTTGCGAGAGAGATATCCTTGGCAGTAGGGTGTTCCAACGGCACCAGGACGCCAAGCATCATTTTTTACTAAAAATTTTCGTTCGATTTCTATACCCATGGATAAGAAAGAAAATTAACCACAAAAGAACACAAAGAACACATAAAAATGGGAGTTTAAACTAAATTGAAATAACAAGAAGAAGAGAAGACAATAGCCACAAAAGAACACAAAGAAACACAAAGAACAAAAACACAAAAAGAATTTAAGAAATCAAGATAAAGAATGTTAACTATCGTGAAAAATAAGGAGAGTTGGAATTGAGGTTCTGGTTAACCCGAATATTTCATACTAAATCTATTGCGGCTTGTGGAAAGCTCACAACTACTACGTTGGACTCAAATTTCTCCTTGGACAGTATGAAACATACAGCCACATCGTCGAAATCTTTCATCCGCCTTGTATTTATAAGCTTTGCACAGCGCCTCATCACGATTCAGTATGAAATATTCGGGTTAAGGCAGCAATAGTTGCGACACAGTTTAGTCGAACTAATCAATAGACTTCTTTCCAAACTCTACTTCTGCTGCGAATTGCACCGTCGCGCCGGTGCTCGAAGTATCGAGTAGCTTCTGTACACTCAACTTCTCCGCGCCGTCGGCTCCTTGCACTTCATCAGTAGAAGCGAGTTTTGAAAGAAGTCTAATTAAGTTTATCGCTAAGTTTCTTTTTTTTGTGTTTTTTGTGTTCTTTTGTGGCTATTCTCAACTTAAACTTAAACTTAAAACTTAAACTTACTGCGAAGCAGTCTTATGCCACTACCCGAAAAATGGATTATCTATGCGTTAACAGCTGCTCTCTTATGGGGAGCAAGCTACGCTGCCAGTGGGCCAATTCTTCGATCGGGAATGTCAGCGCTCGTGTTTTTTTTCTGTTATACTTTGTTTGGTTTGGTTACGGCACTTGCGATGCTTTTGGTTAGTGGAAAAATGGGAACAGTATGGGAACAGGTTCGCGAGTTGGGGCCTAACACTGGTTGGTTCCTTTTTTCACTGATTACCATATCCTTTGGAGCTTTTATGACCTACATGGCCATTGGGGAGAAAAATGCAACATTAGCTTCTCTCATCGAGATCTCTTACCCATTTTTTGTTGTGATCTTTAGCTGGCTTTTTTTTCGAGATCTTCAGCTTAATATGATGACTTTCTTAGGAGGCTGTTTGATTGTTTCTGGGGTTGGTATGATTTTGGTTTATGCGAAATAGGTTATTCCATTTTGAGCCGATGCAACAGCCCTCCGTGTCGATGTCGTGTGGAGGCATTATGAACGGCCATGGTTAAAGCTTTCTTTTGACCAAGGAGAACAACGAGCCTCCGTCCTCGCGTAAGGCCTGTGTAGAGAAGATTCCGTTGGAGGAGGAGGAACTGTTGCATAGCCAGTGGCATGACGACGACAGGAAATTCAGAGCCTTGGCTTTTATGAATGGTGATGGCATAGGCCAGTGTTAACTCATCAAGTTCACTAAAGTCGTAATTAATCTTTCGCTGATCAAAACGAACAACAAGAGTTTTTTCTGAAAGATTCATTGCAATAATGCGACCAATATCACCATTAAAGACCTCTTTATCGTAATTATTAATGGTTTGAAGGACTTTGTCGCCTTCCCGAAAAACGGTGCCATAGGCCTCGTATTCGGTGCGGTCATGACGTCGTGGATTCAATGCCTCTTGAAGTTTTAAATTTAACTCGCCAATGCCGAGACTGCCACGATGCATCGGAGCAAGAATTTGAATATCGTTGATCGCATCAACACCGAGGCGTTTAGGAATACGTTCGCGGACCATCGTGATAAGCGATGCCAGGGTTTGTTCTGGTTCTTCACGTTCAAGAAAGAAAAAATCACTCGTAGGAGTTGGTTCTGTAAGCTCAGGAAGTTCACCTTGATTAATAGCATGAGCAGCTTGAATAATCTGGCTTCCTCCTGCCTGACGAAAGATTTCTTTTAAATGGACAACAGGCACTATGCCGCTGCGGATAATATTAGGGAGGACAAGCCCTGGGCCAACACTTGGCAACTGGTCAACATCACCAACAAGAACTAATCGTGCTCCGGGAGGATGAGCTAAGAGAAGTCTGCTCATGAGAGGAACATCAACCATAGAAACTTCGTCAACGACAACTACATCAGCTTCTAGAGGGTTGTCGACATTACGTGCAAACATTCCTTTAGCAGGTTGAAATTCCAAGAGTCGATGGAGAGTCTTAGCTTCTAGTTTTGTAGCTTCAGCGAGACGTTGAGCAGCACGGCCAGTGGGAGCAGCAAGAAGACAACGCTGTTTCTTCGCTCTTAAAATGGTGAGTAATGATTGCACAAGGGTTGTTTTACCAACACCAGGACCACCGGTGATAACAACAATACGATGTTGGAGAGCCGTGCTCAATGCCTCGCGTTGACTGACGGAAAGTTGGCGTCCAGTTTTTTCTTCAACCCAAGGAATGGCTTTTTCAGGATCGATGAGGGGTTGAGGAGGTTCTGAATTTGCAAGGTGACGAAGACGTCGCGCAATGACTTCTTCAGCAACGCGCAGGTGAGGCAGAAATAGGAGCTCCTCACCATAGATTTTTTCTGCAGTGATGCATTGGTCATGAATATGGCGCTCTAAGGCCTGAGTTACAACGCTCTCATCCACTTCCAAAAGCTGAACTGCTTTTTCAATTAATTCTTCTCGAGGTAAGGCGCAATGCCCTTCTCCTATAGCCTCGGTGAGGAGGTGATCAATGGCTCCACGAGCTCGGAGCAAGGAATCTGATTCGAATCCTAATTTAACCGCTACCGCATCGGCAGAATGAAATCCGATGCCTTGGATATCACGGGCAAGCGTGTAAGGATTAGCCCGAATAGTAGTGATGGCATCTTCACCATAAATTTTGTAGATACGTGCAGCTCGATTGGTGCTCAGACCGTGAGCATGCAGGAAGAGCATGATATCACGGACAACTTTTTGTTCTGCCCAAGCTTCCTTAATGCGTGTGCGTCGCTCACGGCCAATGCCTTCAACTTCCTCAAGTCGTTTTGATTGATTTTCGATAATATCAAAAACTTTTTCGCCAAATTTCTGCACAAGCTTTGTGGCGTAGACAGGTCCAATTCCCTTGATGAGGCCGCTACCAAGATATTTTTCAATTCCTTCAAGGGAGATTGGTGGTTGTGTCTTTAGCGTGTGCGCTCTCATCTGAAGACCATGCTCACGATCACGTTCCCAAGTTCCTTGGGCCGTAATCCATTCACCAGGAGCTACAGCAGGGAGTGTTCCAAGAACAGCAATGAGGTCGCGGTGATTTTCAACCTGTACTTTGAGTACACAAAATCCATTCTCGGGATTATGAAAAGTAACTCGTTCGACAAGGCCACTCAGAGCATCTTCAGGTCCCCCAGGAATCATGCTGTTAGAGGCTTTGCGCGAGGATCGTGCCGGTTTCATAATTTTTTAAGAAATGGAGAAGGAGAAAAAATTAACCACAAAAGAATACAAAAAGATTTTGGGAGTTTTTAGTAGCTACCCACGAAGACTAGAGCGATAAGAAAAGAAAAGGGAAGAAAATAGCCACAAAAGAACACAAAGAATTTTTATTCATGAGCAACTTAATTTTCACAAAAGGGAATATAGGAATCTAATGATAAATCGAATCAGAAAAGCGATAATATGGACTATAAATCATACCAAACAATATTATAAGAAATCGAATTTACTGCCAGGTTCCTTTTTTGTGTTTCTTTGTGTTCTTTTGTGGCTATTCCTTTTCTCGGCTATTCCTTTTTAACAATACCCGAGATGACAACATCACTCCCAATTGTTTTATAAGAAATATTGCGTAATCTTGTTAGCATTTTTTGGAGAGAACCTCCTTCTCCCCCAATGGCAGGTGTGGGTCCTTCAATGAGTAGGGGAGCCATATAAAACCGTACTTCATCCACAAGATCTTCGTCAAATGCTGCGCCGAGGGTTCTTCCTCCTCCTTCTATAAGGATAGAACTGATGCCTTGTTTACCTAGTTCTTCGATCGTGGCTCGGAGCGATTTTTTTGTGATAACAATTGTTCTTTTTTGATGGGCGTCATTTAATACTTGGGCTTCCTTAGGGATGGTGCCAGAGGTAGTCCAAATAATACGCCATGGTTGTAAGAACCTGTGAACTCCTCGGATGGTAAGGGCAGGATTATCGATGCGTACTGTTGCTCCACCAACTAAAATAGCATCAACTTCTGTACGCAAAAGCATGGCATGATGGCGGCTTTCGGGAGAAGTAATCCAACGCTGATGAGGAGGAGAGGAGATTTTTCCATCAAGAGACATGCCGCATTTAGCAATGATCCAGGGTCGGCCTGTTATCATGCGATAATTCCAAAAGCAATTGAGTGCAGTGCATTCTTCAGCAAGTACGCCGCTACTTACTTCAATACCTGCTTTTCTTAGAAGGATAGTCGCATGGCCTTGATGATGAGGATTAGGATCAGTCGCTCCATACACAACGCGTGCAAAATTAGCGGCAATGAGAGCTTCAGTACACGGAGGTGTTTTCCCTGTGGTGGAACAGGGTTCGAGTGTGACGTAGAGAGTTGCTCCTCGAGCGGCTTCAGGTGAGGGGAGTTTTTTGATGGCTTCTATCTCAGCATGAGGTTGGCCAGCGGCGTGATGATAACCACGAGCTATTACTTTGCCGTCATAAACAATAATAGCTCCTACAATAGGGTTAGGAGATGTTCTTCCATATCCTTTCTTTGCTTCACGAAGAGCAAGATGCATGAAATGAACGTCAGAAGGCATGGGGAATATTCGGCCAGTAGGCCGAATGTAAGTTTAAGTTATAAGTTTAAGTTTAAGTTAATTTTTGGTCACTTCGTGACTAGGGCAGTCCGAATATTTATTTATTATTAAATCGTAGTAAAGCATCCTTTCAATATTTCAACCCTTCAATATTTCAACTCTACCAAGGTTCTTATCTTGGTAGTTTATTTTTTTCTAATTTCGTAAATTTTCTCTTGCTAAATAAAGAAAAAGAAAGTAAATAAGTCGGCTCCATTCTTAATTCTAGACCCACTGCGGCCTGTTAGTCCTCCCCCTCACTCGTCACTCTTTACTCGTTACTTTTTCTGGACATGCAACTTTTCTCTCTTGCCTCATCTGTTCCGATTGAAGCGGAGCCTATTTTGGCGAAATTAGGAGAGCCAGGGTTATTTGCCTGGTTAACGAATTCGATTCTTGTATCGCTTGTGCTTGTTGTAACTATTGTTACTTGGGCTCGTCGTTCTACACGTCGTATGGAGCTTCTTCCTGGACCTTCTCAGAATTTTTTTGAGATGGTTGTGGAATCGCTCTACGATTTTTTTGAGAGTATTATTGGAAGGCATATGATTCCAAAGGCATTTAGTCTGCTCGCTACACTTTTTCTCTATATTTTAGCAGCTAATTGGTTTGGTCTTTTGCCCGGGGTAGGTTCCATTGGTTGGGCTGAAAAGAATGGTGATTTTATACCCCTCTTAAGACCTACTACTGCAGATATGAACACAACCATTGGGTTGGCACTTGTATTCATGTTTTTTTGGTTTGTTTGGACTATGAAAGAAGTTGGTCCTGGTTCTTTTTGTAAGCATATTTTTGGAGTCAAGGGTGGACTCAAAGGATTCATGGCTTTGGCTCTCACCCCTATCTTTTTCTTTGTCGGAATTATTGAAGTTGTTTCTATATTGATTCGTCCATTATCCCTTTCGTTGCGACTTTTTGGTAATGTTTTTGCAGGCGAAAATCTCTTAACAACAATGATGACTATGGGAAAAACCTTGCATTTTCCTCTCTGGCTGGCTCATGTTACTAGTGTTCTTCTTCCGATTCCTTTCTATTTTCTGGAACTTTTTATTGGACTTTTGCAAGCTTTTGTTTTCGCGCTACTTTGTTCCGTTTACCTCAATCTTTCTACGAGTCATGATGAGGAAGAGGCGGAGAATCACTAGTAGACTTCACGTTACAGATTGCAGATTAATTGCATAGTAACTTTAATAAAATTTTTGTTCTTAGGACCGTGCAATTAACGTGCGGATGAGAACAATCAAAACATCAACCCAAAAATAAAATATAAATTATGTTTATTTCAACAATTATCGCGCAGGCAGTTTCTTCAGGCATTACTGGTAGCTTTACTCTTGCTATTGCAGGAGCAGGTGCTGCTCTCGGTATCGGTATGATTGGAGCAAAAGCTGTAGAATCAGTTGGTCGGAATCCAGGTGCTTTCGGTCGTGTACTCACTCTTGCCATTATTGGTATGGCACTTGCTGAATCGATTGCTATTTATGCACTCATCCGTGCTTTTAGTAACCAATAAAAAAAGTTTAAGAGTTTAGATGTTTAGGAGTTTAAGGGAGATTTTCTCTTAAACTCCTACGCATCTAAGGTCCTAAACCTTTTAATAAAGGTGTTGTTGTTCTTAAAATAGATCACACATCGGAAGAAAAAATTATATTACAAACGAATTTAAGTTTAGATGTTAAAGTAAAAATTTTAAACCCCTAAACCCTTAAACATTTAAACCCCTAAACTTTTTTATGAAAGTTCTCACTGATCTCTTTGAAAATTTTGGAGTCGACTGGCCTAAGTTTTTAGCTCAGACTATCCTTTTTCTTATTGTTTATTTCGTTTTGCGTCGTTTTGCATTTGCTTCTGTTATTACCATGCTGGAAGAGCGTCGTCGACGTATTGAAGAGGGTCAGCTTAATGCAGAAAAGATTAAGAAACAGTTAGCGGAAGCGGAAGTGCGCTATGAAGAAATTCTTCGTAAGGCTAATGGTGATGCTAAAGGGCTGATTGATGAGGCACGTGTTGCAAGTGAAGCGTCCACAGAAAAAGAAGTTCAGCGGGCCGTGAAAGAAGCAGAGTCAATTATTGCACAGGCGAGAGAATCTATTGATATTGACCGTCTTCGAATGATTAATGAGGTTAAAAAAGAGATGATAGGACTTGTTGTCGAGACAACGGCTAAGGTTGCAGGAAAAATCCTTACTCCTGAAGATCAACAGCGTTTGAATAAAGAAGCCGCAACAGCTCTAGCTTCTTAATTAACGACCTTAACAGAAAAGAATTTGATAATCCTATGAAGATTTCTCGAGAGGCTCAACGTAATGCCCGCAAACTCTTTGATGCTTCTCTTGTGGAAGGGCGCATTGATTCCGCGAAAACTCTTAAGGTTGCTGAGATTATTATTGCTAGTAAACCGCGTCATTTTTTTCAGATTCTTAAAGAATTTACACGATTAACACGATTGGAGCTCAATCGTCATGCGGCTGTTATTGAAAGTGCGCTTCCTCTGGATACGGCATCACAAGAATTTATTACTCAAGCATTGAAGTTGCGCGATCCGCAAGCTGAGGTAACGACTTTTACCAATGCATCATTACTCGGAGGAACTCGTATTCGTCTTGGGAGTGATGTGTGGGACGGGACTATCTTAGCTCGTTTGGAAAACATTAGAAACCTGTCTTCAAACTCTACTGAAGCTGCGAAGGACTTCGTCGCGCCGGTGCTCGAAGCATCGAGTAGCTCCTGTACACTCAACTTCTGTGCGCCGTCGACTCCTCCTCCTTCATCAGCCTCAGCGAGTTTTAAAACAGGTTTTAAGGAATAGTAGACTAAATATATATTCGCTTATAATTTGATCTCTCATTTCATAAGAAAAACTCACCTCTTTACCACGTTATCCCCTAAACTCCTAAACATTTAAACATCTAAACCTTTTCTATGAGTAATCTTTTACAAGAACTTGAACAAAAAATAGGCTCTCTTCGTGAGTCAACTGTTGCTATGACCAATGTCGGTGTTGTCCGAGAGATCGGTGATGGCGTAGCTCGTATTGAGGGTCTCAGTGGTGTTATGCTCAATGAGATGTTAAAGTTCCCTGGTGATGTCTATGGTCTTGCCCTCAATCTTGAAGAGAGTGAAGTGGGAGCTGTTATTCTCGGTGATTATACTAAGATTAGTGAAGGAGATGAAGTCTTCACGACAGGACGTCTTTTACAAGTTCCTGTTGGCAAGAAGCTCTTGGGTCGTGTGGTTGATGCGTTGGGACGTCCTATTGATGGGAAAGGGGATCTTGGTACGACAGAGTTTTATCCTGTAGAAAAAATTGCTCCTGGTATTATCAAACGTCAAGGTGTTTCTCAACCGGTGCAAACAGGTATTATGGCTATTGATGCGATGGTTCCTGTTGGTCGTGGTCAACGTGAGCTTATTATTGGGGATCGTGCTACCGGCAAGACAACCATTGCTATTGATACTATTATTAATCAAGCACGCATTAATCGTGCTGGAGAAGAAAGTGGCGATCCATCCTTCCGTCCTCTTTACTCAATCTATGTTGGTATTGGTCAGCGCATGGCAAATATTGCCCGTGTTGTGCGAATTCTTGAAGAGAATGATGCTCTTAAATACACGATTATTTTAGCTTCAACTGCTTCCGATGCAGCTGCAGATCAGTATCTTGCTCCTTTTGCTGGCGCTGCTATGGGTGAGTGGTTTATGGATAATGGCATGGATGCCTTAATTGTTTTTGATGATCTTTCAAAACATGCTGTAGCCTACCGTCAGATTTCTCTCTTACTAAAACGTCCTTCAGGACGTGAAGCTTATCCAGGAGATGTTTTCTACCTTCATAGTCGTTTATTAGAACGTTCTGCTCGTCTTAGTGAGAAAGCTGGTAATGGTTCACTCACTGCACTTCCAATTATTGAGACGCAAGCAGGAGATGTTTCTGCCTATATTCCAACAAACGTTATTTCTATTACCGATGGTCAGATTTATCTTGAGACAGATCTCTTTTACCAAGGAATTCGTCCTGCTATTTCAGTAGGTCTTTCAGTTTCTCGTGTGGGATCAGCAGCTCAGATTAAGGCAATGAAACAAGTAGCAGGTAAACTTAAAGGAGACCTTGCTCAGTTCCGCGAACTTGCTGCTTTTGCTCAGTTTGGCAGTGATCTGGATGCTCGTACTAAGGCACAGTTGGATCGTGGTCAACGCATCGTGGAACTCTTTAAACAGAGCCAATACAAACCGCTTCCTGTGGAATTACAGTCAGCTATTTTATGGGCAATGCAAAAAGGATATTTTGATGCCGTTGCTGCTGATAAAGTCAAAGAGTTTCAAAACTCGATGGAAGAATTCCTGACAACACGCAAAGCGCCAATTTTAGCAGCTCTCTTGGCTAAGAAAGCCTTTGATGAATCTATTGAGAAAGAACTAGGAATAGCTCTTGATGAATTTAAATCATTAACACGATAATGTGTTGCAATGCAACACAGTTGTAATTAGGTATTAAGAACTAAACTGACCATGGCCAACACTCGCGACATTCGCCGACGGATTAAGTCCGTTAAGAACACCGCTCAGATTACCAAAGCGATGGAGATGGTTGCTGCCTCGAAAATGCGTCGAGCTCAGCAAGCTGCCATGGCAGGGCGTCCTTACTCAGAGCTACTCAATAGAGTGCTCGTTTCTTTGCGTGATCGTGTGGATGCACTTGCTCATCCTCTTCTTGAGGTTCGAGAGGTAAAGAAAACTCTTGTCATTCTTGTGACTTCCGATAAGGGACTCTGTGGAGCG
>Ga0155638_1168_pt1 | contig 12226 bp, 9 predicted proteins | sample RifCSPhighO2_12_FD_107295 | JGI IMG/M metagenome (GOLD analysis project Ga0155638, IMG submission 107295) | Verrucomicrobia bacterium RIFCSPHIGHO2_12_FULL_41_10
AAGGCTCAACGGGAAACGCTAGAAGCCAGAACACGTGTTGAAGAGGCGAAGCGCAATGCTCGGGATGCAGCAAGAACTCCGCAGCAAGCACATGAAGCTAATCAAGCCGTAGTGGATGCGACAATTGCTTATGAAAAGGCACGCGTAGCCTATACGTCTAGTGATTGTGAGACTAAGAGGCTCGCTGAGATATTTGCAGAGGCTAGGGTTGAAACAGCTGATGCCGTTCTTTATGCTATTAGCTCTCATAACACCACATCGCATACGGCTGCTGAAACGGAGCTTGACGCTGCCAAGGAAGCAGAAATGGATGCTTTTAATGCAGCTGAAGCCGCAAAAGCCGATGTTGTGGGCAAGGAAGATTGTATGCGTATTGCAGAAAGGAAGCTTATGGCTTCTAAGAAATCTGCGGAGGAAATTTTTGGCAAGATAACAGGAGAAGGAGTAGGTATTAAAGTCTCTTCTATGATGAAAGTGCTTGAGTCTGACCAACGCATTGCGGAAGAGGCTTTGGCTAAAGCAAAAAAGTCGGATTTAGCTGCTATGAGATTTAATGCAATGTCTCCTCATGAGAGAGACTTGGATAAAGAGAGTAAGGCATATAATGATGCTATAGAGGCTTGGTCTGAAACAGCAGAAGGATATAAAATTGTACTTGAGTTAGCAGTAAAGGCTCATATTGATTGTAGTGAATGGACCGCAGCTCTTCGTGATGCTGAAGAAAAAAAAGGCCATTGGACGAGAAAAAAGGCTGATGTTGCGGCTAAAGCTAAAGAAGTAGCTAAAAGTGAAGCACTTCAAGCTGAAGCTAGAGAAAAAGCTGCTAAGATTCAGAGTGCTCAAGCAGCGTGGACCACATTTATTAATGAACGTGCTGTAGCTTTAGAAAAGTATAGAGAGGTAACTAGTGCTGTTAACAACTCTTTTTCTGCTGATGCCAATACCGAGATTGCTCGTACTACTTATTTGAACGCTAAGGCAGCTAGAGCGGCCAAAGGGCCTGCTACCTATGCTAGTATTGCCAATGACCCTACTAATTGTGCTGCCAGTACTGCTCACGATGTTAGTGCTAAGGCCGCTTTAAACCTTTTTAACGTTGCCGGCACCTATCCTTTAGTTATTCAACGTTCTTTGATGGCTGCTCACAATAACGCTGCTTCTGATGCTAAGGCTGGAGTTTGTCTAGAGCCGTATTGGAGATCCCTTATGAGCGCTTTTGAACGAGAGGAGAATGCTTGGAAGAGTATGACAGCTTCTAGTTCCTGGAAAGTTTGTGCAGATCGATGGAGAGAGTGTTCTATTTATTGGAGTGCTGTTCGTGATGCGGCACTAGCATGGTATCAAGCTCCTTCTGGATCTCAACAACAGACCAATGCAACCGCAGATAGTACTCGCTATTATGCCGCTTTAAAGGATTCTGGTACACAATTACTAGCTGCTAAAGCATCTGCTGCGGCGCAGCTAACAGCGGCTCAGAATGCTACGCAAGCGGTGGATCAAGCTTTTCAGGCGCTGAAGGTGGCGAGGGATGCTGCTTATGCTACGGGACGTGTTGATATTGGTGGTGAAGGAAAGTTTTTGCAAGTTAAGAGCAACTACGAAGCTCCTGCGATCGCAAAGAGAGCCGAAGAGAGGGTAATTCCGAGGGTAGAGCAGGGAGCAGTAGAAGTTGCTGATTGCAAGAGGAAAGCAGATGAATTGAATGCTCAAGGAGACAGCGCTTGCACTGCAAGAAAAACAGCTGAAGGTACTAGTTGGCATCATGCAGGTCGTAGTATGAATAATGCAGCCGAAGCACTAGGAAAAATGATCGAGGCTGAGGTGAGTGGAAAGACAGCCAAAGCTCAAACCTTAAAAGAAGCAGTGGCGAAATATAAGCAAGCAGCCTCAAAATATCAACAAGCAGCCGAAGCACGTGCGCGAAGCTCTTTTTTTACAGGAGCTGGTAATTTTGACTCAGAAGGTAAGAATATGATGGCAGAAGCAGATGCAATAGTTAAGAAAGCAGAAAAACAATAACAATAACTAGAGCTGAAAGTGAACCGGTTCTGAAAATGGATTTTTATTTTTGCTTGATACCTGGCTTCACAACAGACAAGTAAAGAGTAAAGGGTAACGAGTTTATTTTGTTGCCTTCGGCAATTGAGTTAAAAAGTTGCTCACTATATAAGTATTCGGCTTGTCAGCTGAATAGTTAGTTCGCTGTTCGCAGTTCGTGGTTGATTAAGCAGGCGTAAGGTTTCCTGTTAACTTTACTACCAAGGTTTCTACCTTGGTAGTCACTTTAATTCTGCCTTACAATTGCCGCCACTCCTTTTTGATTCTGAGCAAGTTGTTTAATATTCCAGAGGATGAAGCCGCCATGACCCCGTGGCTGTACAGTACGTTCCACACGAAGTTGTTGAGCGATTTCTTGAGCTGGCCAATGGTGTTCTGAAAGATTTTCTAAGGCAATGCCAGGATAGATAGGGATGCCACGGGGATTAACGTTAGGGTTACGCCACCAGCGCAGCAGGGCGGTGAAGCTTTGAGGTCCAGCGTCACGCCAGTAAAGTTGAGGTGCCATGTAATCAACCCATCCTTTTTGCATCCAGAGGAGGGGGTCGGCATAGAGCTCATGGAGTTGATCGAGGCCTGCTTTGACGTCTGCAGGCTGACCTTTTGTGTAGATGCCGAAGGGGCTAACACCAAAGAGGAGTCCTGGTTTTTCTTGGTGAACCATTATGCTTAAGCGTCTGACGAGAGAATTAACGGAAGCGCGTCGCCAATCAGCGAGAGGAAGAGTGCCTCCTGCATGGCGGTAATGTTGGTAAGTGACAGTATCAGGGAATCCCTTTCCTTTTAAGAGTTCTGGATAGGGGTAAAAGTAATCATCGATATGGACACCATCAATGGCGTAATGTTGGATAACCTCATGGACGACGTTGAGGACATAGTCTTGTACTGCAGGATCTCCTGGATCAAGCCAGAGCATCTTGCCAACACGTCGTACAGAATTGGGAGATCGATGGCTGATATGTTGAATGCAGCGAGCTTCTGCGCTATTCATGGCCACTCGGTAAGGATTAAACCAAGCGTGAATAGCAATGCCACGGCGATGGCCTTCATCAATAAAATATTTTAGAGGGTCAAATCCTGGAGAGCATCCCTGTTTTCCTGTAAGGTAGCGACTCCACGGTTCTTTGGAGGAACAATAAAAAGTATCTCCTTCAGGACGGACTTGAACAAGGAGTGCATTGAGGCGTGCAGAGTGGGCAGATTCTAAGAGAGCAATGATTTCTCTCTGTTGTTGTTGGGATGAGAGTCCAGAGTGTGAGGGAAAGCAGAGATTGAGGACCGTAGGGACCCAGGCGCCACGAAACTCAGTGTTCTGCGCCTTAAGAGCGCTTGTACAGAGGAGGAGAAGGAGTATAACTATTCGGCCAAGAGGCCAAATAGAGGCTATAGGCTGTAGGCTGTAGGCTGTAGGTTGATCGATACGTCGATTAAGATTTGAGCGATCACACGGATCATTAGTTGATCCTCTGGCATATTTTACTGATGGGTTAATCGAATATTTACGAGGAAGCTGGAAGAAGTGAAGATGGTTTTTCATGGAAAGAGAATAGAAATTAACAGGGATAGAAGCGATAACAGAGGATGAAATTCAAGGGAATAAATTTTTGCGAGTTCAAACTGCGCTGAAGTAAAACAAAGAAGGCAGAAAATAGCCACAAAAGAACACAAAGAACAAGAACACAAAAAAAGAATGTTTATAACTGGACTTTGGCCATTTTTTAGTGGATACGAGCTGTTTTGTTAGAGCAGAAGTATTAAAAAAATAACACTCCTCCTCGTCATTTCCGCGTCCGCGGGAATGACCGTTAAGGTGTATCGGATGTTTTTCTGAAATTACCCATTCTATTTTTTTGATGATATTAAAAACTAATGTCACTCATATAAAAATGGCCAAAGTCCAGTATAAAAATTCTTTAACGAATTTAAGAACTCAAGATAGAGAATGTTCGCTATCGTGAAATAAGGGAGGTAGGAATTGAGATTGGCTTCAACTTAGAGCACTAATAGTAGCGAAATAGCTTAGCCGAACTAATTAATTAAGTTCACCACTAAGTTTCTTTTTTGTGTTTTTTTGTGTTCTTTTGTGGCTATTCCTTCTGCCTGTTACGGTGACATTGGTACAAAAACACTTCAGTTCAGTTTAAGCTCAAATTTTCTTTCCTCCCTGTAAATTTTCTTTTTAATTCCCAAATATCTTGAATTGCCCTGAATCCATCACGGAGAAGTCCCAGACGTGAATTGCCGGCGTTGGCCCATTCTACAGGTACTTCTTTGATTTGGTAACCGAGGTGTTGAGCTAGGAGGAGTATTTCCACATCAAAAGCAAATCCATTAAGAGTGCTTTGAGCAAAAATCTTTTTAGCGGCATCGTGACGAAACAGTTTGCAACCGCACTGTGTATCGCGAAAGTGGGTGAGGTCACTGAGTCGTAAGGCCAGATTAAAAATTTTTCCCAACATCTGTCGAAGAAAAGGCTGAGGAATGAGGATATTACTATCTGGAAGATGCCGGCTTCCAATGAGAAGGTCATCATGAGGTGATTGAATGAAGTTTTTAATTAGCAGTTGGAGGCAAGAAAGAGGGACGCTGAGATCCGCATCCATGAAGAGGATAATATTTCCTTGGGCTGCTTTTACACCTTGTCTTACTGCAAGGCCTTTACCTCGGCCTGTAGGATCAAAAATAGGACGAATTCTCGGGTCAGTTGTGGCAGCGTTTATAATGATAGTCGTCGTCTCATCCTCTCCCTGAACAACGGGGATAATTTCTGCAGAGTAGGATTGCTCATTAAGAAATTTTTGAAGAAGATGAAGTGTTTTAGGTAATCGGAGTGCTTCTTGACGTGCTGGGATAATAATGGAGAGGTCCGGACGATCAAGATTCATGGCAGGTAATATTCGGCCAATAGGGCGAATATAAGTTTAAGTTATAAGTTTAAGTTTAAGTTGATTTTTGGTCACTTCGTGACAAGGTTAAACATTCGCTACCTGCTACTCGTTACGTTTTGGACTCTACTTAGTGATAAGATAAGAAGCAAAACTATGTGTTGATTTTTAAAGCAAAAATAACGATAAGACAAAAAACTTTTATTTTATTTCAGTCGTCGCATAGCGGGGACTGAACGGAGACATGGAATTAAATCATACCACTGCGGGGCATCCTGGCGATTCTATTCAAATTTTTCCTGAGAAGGAGGAGGCTGAGCAGGTATCTCATGACCACATGAATTCTTCTTCCTTGCGAAGGGCTCCTGTTTCTTTAGTCGGCGGTAGGACACTTGAGATTTCTCTTGGGAAAAAAGTTGAAGAGGAAGAAGAGGATCAAGAAATTATTGCAAATCATCATGCAGTACCATCGCCATCTAACTTTGCTTTTCCATCATTAGAAAGTTGTTCTGCGTTGAATGCAAGTTTAAGTGATAGGGCCATTCATCAAGAGTTTCAAAAAAATATTTCTTTTAGAGGTACCATAACGCATATAGATTCTCAGAGTGATACGCCTACTACTTCGGTTGAATCGGAGGGAACACCAGTATCTCAGATCTCAGAGACAGAATTAGAGCGTCTTATGGAAGGAAGCGAGGTTTCTTCTCTTACGGGTAATAGTACTCCTACTACAGAATCGGAGTCGACAGGAACACCGGTTTCTGAGATATCTTCAGTTGATGAGGAGCGATTGGTAGAGGGGAGGATGTCCCCTTCTATTGTTGATCATGGTACTCATGATGAAGATCAGGAGATAATCGCTTTTAGAAATTCTTTCAGCCATGCTTTTGCCGATAAAATTGCTATTTGTAATGTTGATCGTAGATTAACCCCTCCTATGGTTTTAGCTGATGTCGCTTCAGCAGCTCTACATTCTTCTGTTTTAACTCAGCTTAGGTATTTTTGTAATTTCTTGGAGAGGACTCGGAGTCAGTTTGTAATTAGTCTTGCTCCTACTATTCGAAGTGCTATTGATACGGCTTATATTCAGGCTGCAGCTTCTGGTCAATCTCCTATAAAAGCAGCCCAGTCAACAATGAAAGCTATTAGGCTAGCTATTTTACAGGCGCCTCTTTCCGAACAGGCACCACGTCTTCGCGTTGAAAGAGATCTTGAACCTACTTGGGAGGATTGGTTTAGTTCTTTTGCCGATGTTGCACCTTCTGCTTTAAGGGCTGCTTCAGAGCAGAGAGATTCTGAAAATCTATCTTCTGCTCCGTCTTTATCATTTTCTTCGGTAGATGATTGGATGAATGTTTTTAATGCTATTCATGCTTCTCTTGCGGCTACTCTTGACGATGATCCAGGGTCTGATGCTTGGGAGGAGGTAGCTCGTTTTGTTGGAGGTTACGCTGCAGGAAGTGCAGCCGCAGCAGATTTTTTTAAAACTCATCCTTCACAGCGTAATGTTCCTAGTGAACAGATAGATAAGGAAGTTTATAAAATTGCTAATAAAGCTAAAATTTGTGCTGCTGATGCTGCAAGTAACACTATAGAGGAGGCTAAAAACGTTATGTTAAGGGCTATTCATGGGATTTCTCAAGAGATTGCCAACTTAAGACCAGCTGAAGCCACTGTCTTGTCTCTTGTTGAGCCAATGATCCTACAAGAATTTCAGCACACTCACGTTGTGACGGAAGTTCCCATAGCAACACCTCTTGAGAGGCCTGCTTTTACTACAGCTATACCCATTAATGATCATTTCTTTTATGATCCAGAGGAAGAAGGGTAGGTAATTAGAGCTTTCCGGAAATGAACCGATTTTGAAAATGGATTTTCATTTTTGCTTGGTACCTGGCTTAGCAACAGACATGTAACGAGTAACGAGTAAAGGGTAACGAGTTTATTTTCTTGCCTGCGGCAATTGATTGAAAAAATTGCTCACTATAACCAATTAATTTTCGACAAAATGGTGTTTTTGAGTATTTATATTTTTCATTTTTGAACTCTGAACCATCTCCAATAAAGGATCCGATGGTTCAGGCTCTAATTAGTGCCAATTAAAATGACATTAGTATTTTACATTTACAGCTAAAAATAACTTTGGAATGGAATATAAACTATGCTTTCGCAATGCGATTATTTGGTTCAGATCTTTCCTCCGAAGGATGGGATATCTGGACGCTTGCTTTCTTCTTTTAGCAGCCGCTTTAAGGCTTTGGGCACTTGATATGAAGCCACCTCATTTTGATGAGGGGATTAATGGATGGTTTGCCGATCAGGTGAGAGAATTAGGGTATTATCGCTATGATCCAACGAACTATCATGGGCCATTGTATTTTTACGTGCTCTTTATTGTCCAGACGCTTTTTGGACGCAATCTTTGGGTGCTACGGATGCCTGCTGTTATAGGAAGCATTATGAGTGTTTGGTTGGCACTGCGATTTGATCGTTTTTTTGGAAAAATGGCAGCTCGCTTAGGTGCTCTTACTTTAGCTGTTTCGCCAGCAGCAGTTTTCTATGGTCGCTATGCGATTCATGAATCGTGGGTGACTGCGTCGCTCATGGTTCTTATGTTGGGGGTCTTTGGCCTTTGGTCATCAGGAGATAGGCGTTCGCTTTTTATAACCATTCTAGGAGTGACCCTGCTTCTTTTGCTTAAAGAGACTGCAGTGATTCATATTGGTTGTCTGCTTCTGGCAATTCCTTGTTTAATAGGCTTCTTTCTTCTATCTCCTACCGCAGCAGCGGTATCGTTTGCTCCGCAAAGATGGGCTTGGAAAGATTTGTTTTTAACCTGTTCTTTATCGCTAGGAGTTCTTTTTCTTTTCTATTCAGGAATGCTGCTCAATCTCAAAGGTTTTTTTAATCTTTTTCAAACGCTTCCTGCTTGGATTCACACCGGAGTAGAAGCGGGTGGTCATGTAAAGTCAGAATATCAGATAGGACCTTTGAATTATTATTGGCTGGCTTTGATGATCCGTTATGAATGGCCTTCATTCGTGGGGCTTCTCTTTACGGTACGATTATTAGGAAAGGCTTCTTTGATGATGAGGTATCTTGGAATCTATGCTGTAGGAGTTTTGATGGCTTATTCGATAGTTCCCTACAAAACACCTTGGTGTATTATTTCTATCCTTTGGCCTTTTGCTCTTCTCTTTGGAGTTGCGGTACAGGAAGGATGGGTTTTTAAAAAATGGCGTTCTCTCATAGGCGTTGGAGCATGCTTCCTGCTTGCAGGATCGCTTGTCATCTGTGTGAGGCTTAATTTTTGGCACTCTACAGATCCTGAAGAACCGTATGTTTATGTTCAGACTTTTCCAGAGATAAAACTGTTAACAGAACCTTTGCTGGAAAAGGCAAAAAAGGATCCTCGTGCTTATCATCTCCAAGGTCAAATTCTTCTAGAGAGTTACTATCCCATACCTTGGATGTTGGGAGATTTTACCGATATTGGGTATTATTCTAAGGATAATTTTCCTCAAAAGTTCTCAGGCGATTTTATTGTTATAGAAGCTTCCAAAATGGAGCTAGTTGAAAAAAAACTCCAGGAGCCCTATTATCGCCAATACTTCAAACTTCGCGACGCCATGGGAGAGTGTGTGGTCTATTTTAAGAAGGCGGCATTTCCTGATCTGCAGGAGAGCCGCAATGACAAGATTCAAAAAGGGGTAGACAGGTTTTTCCCCGAGCTTATTGTTCCGCAAAAATGAATAACATTCTAGAGACCTTGAAAAATTTGCTTAATTTATTCTTTGATTAGACCTCTTTCAAAACTCGCTACTGCTGATGAAGTGCAAGGAGCCGACGGCGCGCAGGAATTGAGCGTATATAACATACTCGATGCTCCAGGAGCGGATATTTCATTACCATCGTTACGAGACGCAGTGGAGACCGATGAGGCAAGGCGGACGAAGGATTTTGACGCAGGGCTGTATGTTTCATACTGTCCAAGTCCAAATTCAAGTCCAACGCCGCATTCATCGAGTCTTCCACAAGTCGTAGTAGATGGGGATGAAACTATCCGCTCCAACACCGGCGCGACGAAGCAATTTGCAGCAGAAGTAGAGTTAGGGAAGAGGTCTAATCTTGTTTTTAAGTGTTTCTAGAAGTAGATTAACTATATGACAGCACTTCAAATTATTGATGAAATTAAAATAATGACGCCTCAGGAGCGAGAGAAAGTAGCTCGGTTTTTATCTCAATATACTACTGAGCCACCTGTACGTTATGCCGATGATATCATTGTGAAAGAGGCTTCTAAGCGTCTTCTCAAGCGTCATGCTGCGCTTATGATTAAGTTAGCGAATTAATTTATGGGACCTCTATTTTTAACACAGAGGCAAATTGAGCAATTACATAGAGAAGTTATTGAGAGTTTTGGAGGGCATCACGGTATTCGTGATATAACGTTATTTAATGCTGCCATTATGCATTCCTTGCAGGTTTATTATTTATACTCAAGGAGATTTTTTTGATATTGCGGCGGCATATGCATATCATATTGCACAAGCACAAGCTTGCTTTGATGGCAACAAACGTACAGGGGTGGCTGCTGCGTTGCTGTTTTTAGAATTGAATGGAATCTCTATGGATTTCGATTCACTGCCTCTCTATGAAGCAATGATTGCTATAGCAAACAAACGAATGGGCAAGATGGATCTTGCGATGCTCTTGCGTCAGTTGTGTCTTAATACCTCTGAAAATTCGGAGTGACACTCCGAGATTTCAGGGCTATTTTTCAGGCATGATTTTTCGATAAGCATTTATGCCATGCCTGCTATGTGTTTAGCAAAGAACCAATAGATACCTTAGTTAAAGAGCATGACACGCATTCTTACTTCTTTTCTCGTTACCGTTTCTGTCGCTGTTTCTTCAGCTCTAGCACTTGCTTGGGTTAATCATGGTCTTGGCATAGCTTCTTCTATTAGCGCTCTCATGCTAGGTATGATTATTGGGATTTTGGCTTGGTGTCAAATACCTCATGATAAAATTTCAAGACCCACAACGTTTTGGGAATGGTTAGTGATTGTAGTTTTTACCTTGGCTTCAGCGCGGGCTTTTCTTTGGCTTATTTATAATGAGGGAGATCTCATCAAGGTGCTTTCTCCAAATAATCTGGGAGATCTTTCTCTGCACCTAACCTTCATTCGTTATCTGGCAAGGGTGACTCACTGGTGGCCTGGCAGTCCAATTCTTCTTCAAGAACCGTTACGTTATCCACTAGGGATGGATTTTTTTAATAGTTTGCTGCTTTGGGTAGGAGTTCCCATAGAACGTGGTTTGATTTGGTCTGGGCTTATTGGAGCCTTATTAACAGGTCTAGCTCTTTGGCGTTGGGGAGGGGCATTTGTCATGGCAGCTTTTCTTTTTAATGGAGGATTAGGAGGGATTCTCTTATGGAAGGGAATTGATCCTGATACTCAAGTGCAGTGGAAGAATCTCTTTCTCTCAATGTTTGTCACACAGCGAGGATTGCTCTATGCCCTTCCTGTGGGGTTGTTGTTATTAACAAACTGGAGAGAGTCATTGGACTTCTATCTTCTATCTTCTGCCACAGCAGTGGCATCTCCCACCTCTCACCTCCCACCTTCCACCACTATTCGACCTGTTGGCCGAATAGTTACTCCCCTTTGGATTCAAGTGATTCTTCTTGGAGCGATGCCGCTTTTTAGCGTGCATAGTTTTCTGTTTTTGGGAGGGATGATGGTGTGGCTTTTTTTCTTCGTCTCTCCAATCAGAAAATCACTTTTTCTATTAGCTTTCTTTTCATGGCCTCTGGCAATTTTTTCTGCATGGCTTGTTTCTGGAGGTGGTGTTGGCGGTCATTTTGTGGGATGGCATTTCGGCTGGATGCAGGAGGAGAAAGGATGGGTGGCAGGGTTTTGGTTTTGGCTTTGGAATTTTGGAATAGCACTGCCTTTAATATTCCTGCTGATACTTCAGCTACTATTTCGATCAAAAAACTCTAGTGAAGAAGCACGAGCCTTTGTTTTTCCAGCAGTACTTGCTTTCCTTGCGTGTTGCATTTTTCGTTTTGCTCCTTGGCCTTGGGATAATATGAAACTTATGATGTGGTCTTGGTTGACTATTGCTCCTTTTCTTTGGCATGACCTAGACTTCTTTCGAAACTCTACTGATACTGCGAATTGCGGCGTCGCGCCGGTGTTGGAGCGGATAGTTTCATCACCATCTACTACGACTTGTGGAAGACTCGATGAATGCTGCGTTGGACTTGAATTTGGACTTGGGCAGTATGAAACATACAGCCCTGCATCAAAATCCTTCGTCCGCCTTGCCTCATCGGTTTCCACTGCGTCTCGTAACGATGGTGATGAAATATCCGCTCCTGGAGCATCGAGTATGTTATATACACTCAACTCCTGTGCGCCGTCGTCTCCTTGCACTTCATCAGTATCAGCGAGTTTGGAAAGAAGTCTAATAAAACCACGATCTCTCTGGCTTCGAGTGTTACTCTGCTTTCTGCTCTTTGGTTCAGGAGCCGTTACGCTTTTGGTAGGTCTCGATGGACGGCATGGCTACGAAATTGCTAAGCGGAGTGAGCTTGCTACAACAGAAGCACTCTTAAAGAATTTATCACTCTCTGACGGTAAATATTCGGTTAATCCATCGAGAGAATGTACCGGAGAATCAACTAATCATCAGAGTTTTTTCGATTGTGCCTGCAGCAGCAGATCTAGACTTCTATCTTCTACCTCCAATCTTCCATCTCCTGCCGTAGCAACGGCACCTACAGCCTCTATTCGGCCTGTTGGCCGAATAGTTGCCTCTGACGTTATTGCGACCGCAGCAGAATGTAATCATCCAGTTCTTTTGCTTGGTCACCCTGTTGCCGCCGGATATGAAGGTCATCTTTGGAGCCATGGGCTTGCTTACCAGGAGCGGTGGCAGAAGATTCATTCTATTATGATGGGAGAAGAAGGATGGGAAACAAAGGCTCGATCCTTAGGTATTCATGCCATCTATTGGAGCGCTTGCGAACAACAAGCCTTTCCTCATTCTCAACTTCCTTTTGCTGAGGATCAGAAGATACCGCTGCTTTATCAGATAAAATAATAAGAAGAAATTAACAGGGGTGGAAGAGATCGAAGGGATGGTGAAAAAAGAATGCAGATTACTGAAGATCTAATCCTCTATTATTCTTCCATCGCTTTCATTTGACTCGCTCGCACCCTTAAAGGGGCTACTTGAGCAATGTTTCGCAATGCTCTTCGTAGTCTATC
>Ga0155638_1167_pt3 | contig 12140 bp, 7 predicted proteins | sample RifCSPhighO2_12_FD_107295 | JGI IMG/M metagenome (GOLD analysis project Ga0155638, IMG submission 107295) | Verrucomicrobia bacterium RIFCSPHIGHO2_12_FULL_41_10
CACGGCGCCTCGCAACAATTTAGTATGAAATTTTAGGGTTTAAGTTAATTTTTGGTCACTTCGTGACAAGTTAAGGATTGGAGATTTTTGCTATCGAAGTCGCTTCAATAAAGGATGCCAACATATGAAAACAAATTTTACCGACTGGGTTAGCTGAATACTTACACTCAATCATTTGGTTCAGGTCCGTCCTCCGAAGGAGGGGAGCTGAACGCTTACTTATGACAAATAAAGAAAAAGAATTTTGGGAACAGTGGCAGCCGACAGCACGTACTTGTCTCTGTTTTATTCTGCGTGGAGAAGAAATTTTGCTCATTCGTAAAAAACGAGGGATTGGAGCAGGTAAGATTAACGGACCAGGAGGGCACATAGAACCAGGAGAGTCAGCTTTGGAATCGGCCATTCGTGAAGTTCAAGAAGAGCTTGGCGTGACGCCTTGCAATCTTAAAGAAAGAGGAGAACTTTCCTTTCAGTTTATTGATGAGGTAACAGGCAAAGATCAGCAGATGAATGATGGTGTTTCCGGTGCGCTTCATTGCGTGGTTTTTACGGCCGAAGGGTGTATTGGAGAACCTCAAGAAACCGAAGAAGCTATTCCTTATTGGACTCATCACGAAAATATTCCCTACCATGAAATGTGGGAGGATGATCGTGAGTGGTTACCTGGGATGTTAACTCGGATATTTCATACTAATCTACTGCGAAAGCTGGGAAGACCGATGAACGCAGCGTTAGGTTCCGGTTTTGGCTTGGACAGTATGTATACATACAGCCCGGCGTCAAAATACTCACCTGCCTCGCCTCATCAGCCTTCGCAACTTTCTCGTCACGATCAGTATGAAATATCCGAGTTACCCCGGATATTAAATGCTCCTTCAGCAGCGGCTTGTTCGAAGTCGATGACTACTGTCTTAGATGAAAAGTTTTTTAATGGTTATTATTTCTTTGACCAAGATAAGTTGCTTTCTGGGCATGTGCTGTGGAAATGAGTAGTTATTAAATCTAAGGAGATCGTTGCTACTCTTTCAGAAAAAGCATTTCAATGTTAGTCTCATTGAGATCAATTAAATTTCTTTCTCCAGAAAATCTAGATCTATTGATCAAGGTGAATCAGATCTCTTAAAGAAACAAGCCAAGCAAAACCAAGATATTGCAGAGAGCAGTATGAACAATGCAGAAGCAATGATCACAAAAATGGGATTAACCCTTCTATAGATTCTACTCTAACGGAGTATTAAGACGAGCTCTCAAGTCTCAATCGTTACCATTAATTTGGAGGCGGGGGTCGGAATCGAACCGACGAATGGGGCTTTTGCAGAGCCCAGCCTTACCACTTGGCTACCCCGCCATAATAATAGGAGAAGCGGTTATTCTATACACAATCATTTTCAAAAACAAGAACAGGATAAAAAAAATCTAATTTATTTTTTTGACGATGAGTTGGTCCGCAGGTATTTCAGGAATAAGAGAAGGTTCTATGCCAAGCGTTGGGCGAATCATTCGATGAGAGAAGGCGGGAATGGCTCCCGTATAACCGATATCCTGAACATAAGGATTATCAAAGAAGATGAGAAAATGAAGATCTTTGTAGGTAAGGTTTTCGATGTGGTGAGGGTAAGCTCGTGGAATAAAATAAGCATCTCCTGGCTCTAACACGTAGGTTAGCAAAAATAGTGACAAGAGCACTCCCTGCGATGCAATAGGCTAGTTCATCAGCATTGGGATGCCAATGTGGTTCACGAAAGCAACCTTCTTCAATTACTAAATGGTAAAGGGCCATTCCTTTCAGAATAGGAAAATTAGCCTTAGTTGCCCAAGTTCGAGAACCGTAAGGGGTCACATTTTGCGGTTCCATTTTACCTAGAGGAATAGCATGAGAAGGCATAAACTCTAATGGAAGGGGTGGTGGGCAGTGAGGGATTTGAACCCCCGACCAACTCGGTGTAAACGAGCCGCTCTACCCCTGAGCTAACTGCCCTTAACTATCCAGGTTTCTGGATAAAACTGAAAAGTTGAAAAGTTGAAAAGGATAAGTTCTAGGCTGCTACTTACGTAATAGCTAAAACTGAAGAGAGTCAACCGTTTCATATAACAACGAACTGAGGACTCTAATTACCTTGGTATTTGCAAAGAGGCAAGTTTTTTTTCTTTTTCTTTTAGGTTTAATGCGTAATTACCACCGTCACTTCATTTCTGCGAAATGAAGTGACGGTGATAAAAGTAGCCTAACTTGGAATCAATCATTCAAATTTTTAAGAAGCTTAGTATTGCAAAGGAACAATAGACTTCTTTCAAAACTCGCTTATGCTGATGAAGAGCAAGGAGTCGACGGCGCGGAGAAGTTGAGTGTACAGGAGCTACTCGATGCTTCGAGCACCGGCGCGACGAAGCAATTCGCAGCAGAAGTAGAGTTTGGAAAGAAGTCTAATACATTTTGCTAAAGAGAAGCAATCATGTCAAACTCAGCACTCATGACCGACGGAATGAAAATGCTCAAGGTTAAGCAAAAGCAAATGATGCCAATTTTATCAACGTCATTTTATTTTGCAGAAATAAAATAACGTTGGTAGTTAGGTATAGCTTCTAATTAGTAACCGCTACGTATTCTGATTTTTAATCTGGCCTTTTAAATCTTTAAACTCTTCAACTTTTAAACTAGCCACCAAGTTGCTTTCTTATGGACTCTCTCATCACTTTTAATGTTATCCCAAAACTCCCTTCCTCATTAGAGCTTCTCCGAGAGTTAGCTTATAATATGTGGTGGAGTTGGGAGCCGACTGCACGGCGGCTTTTTCGTGAACTTGATATTCCTTTGTGGGAACGGACCAATCATAATCCGGTGCGCATGCTTCAACTGTGCCGTCAATCACGTCTCGTTGAACTGAGTACCGATGAACGTTATTTAACGGAGTTAAAAAGAGTGTACGCCGCTTTTCAGAACTACTGTTTGCGTCGTGATACCTACGCTTCAACGCGACCGAATGCCGCAGTAGCCTATTTTTCAGCAGAGTATGGCTTGCACGAGTCTTTTCCTAACTATTCAGGAGGTCTTGGTATTCTCTCAGGAGATCATTGCAAGTCGGCTTCTGATCTTGGCTTGAATTTTACTGGGGTGGGTCTTTTCTATCGTGACGGCTATTTTAAACAACAGATTAGTCGTGAAGGATGGCAAGAAGCCGTGCAACTCAATCAAGTCTTTCATCATCTTCCTATCAGTGAGGTCAAGATAGGTGATAAGCCACTCCGAATAACCGTTGAACTTCCTGAACGTCTTGTAGCCGCTCGTGTTTGGAAGCTCTGCGTAGGGCGTATTAAGATTTATCTTCTTGATACGATGATTCCTGAAAATAGTATTGCGGATCAAAGTATCACCGCATCGCTTTATGGGGGCAATCAAGAACTTCGAATTCAGCAAGAAATGATCCTTGGGATTGGAGGAGTTCGTGTGCTAAAGGCTCTTGGTATTCATCCCAAGGTATTTCATATGAATGAAGGTCATTCTTCTTTTCTTTCCTTGGAGAGGATTCGTGAATTTGTTCAAAATACAGAGCATGCTATGGATTTTTCAACGGCACTCCAGGTGGTTGCTGCATCTAATATTTTTACCACACATACGCCTGTTCCTGCAGGTAATGATGCTTTCACGGAAGAATTAATGAAGAGTTATTTTGCATCCTATCCGAAGGAGGTTGGCATTACATGGGAGCAATTAATGCACTTAGGACAGATGACAGAGGAGCCGAAAGCTCTTTTTAACATGACTATTTTAGCTCTTCGCACGAGTCGTTTTGCTAATGCCGTGAGCAAGTTGCATCGCAGTGTGAGTCGTCAGCTTTGGCAAGATGTCTGGAAAGGGGTGCCGCTTGAGGAGGTGCCTATTACTAGTATTACTAATGGGGTTCATACAAAAACATGGGCTGCAGGTGAGTTTCATGATCTCTATGAAAAATATCTTGGAAAAGATTGGGAAGATCGTCAGAGCGATCCCGAGTTTTGGCGAGGTGTAATCGATATCCCTGACGAGGTGCTTTGGAATCTTCATCAGATGTTGAAACAACGTTCCATCGATTTTATTCGTGAGCGTGTACGTCGGCAGCGACTTCGTAATGGAGAATCTCCTGAAGATGTGCGCCATGTGAATCGTATTCTTAATAGTGATGTTCTTACGATCGGATTTGCACGGCGATTTGCTACGTACAAAAGGGGAGCTCTCCTTTTTAGTGATCCAGAGAGACTTCATCGCATTGTGACAAATAAAGAACATCCCGTGCAGTTCATCTTTTCAGGAAAGGCTCATCCTGCAGATGAAGAGGGAAAGAAAATCATGCATCAGGTTTATAAATATTCTCGTGATCCGCAGTTTGAGGATCGTATCGTTTTCGTTGAAGACTATGATATTAATGTTGGCCGGCGCCTCTACCAAGGATGTGATCTTTGGTTGAATAATCCGTTGCGTCCTTATGAGGCCAGTGGGACAAGTGGTATGAAATTACCCCTTAATGGTGGTTTAAATCTAAGTGTTCTGGATGGATGGTGGCTTGAAAGTTACAATGGAAAAAATGGATGGGCTATTGGAAGTGACATCACGGAAGGAAGTCCCGAGCGTCAAAACGAAATTGATATTGAAAGCCTGTTCAATATTCTCGAAAACCAGATTGTCCCACTCTATTATGCTAAGCCTGATGGACGCTTGCCACTCGCTTGGATTCAACTCATGACTGAGTCGATGCGTACGATTGTTCCAATGTTCAATACGCATCGAATGGTTGAGGAATATAGTCGTACTCTTTATGAACCTGCTTCTGCAGCTTATACTGGTATGGAGAAAGATGATTATCACAATGCTCGTGACCTCAGCCACTGGAAGAGTTTAATGATTTCCCTTTGGTCGCAAGTGAAGGTGCTGGAGTATAGCGTGTCTTCTCCCCAACATAACACAGAGTTTTTTGTGAGCGATCAAGTGATGGTTACAGCTCATGTGAAGCTTGGCTCTGTGAAGCCAGAAAATGTCCGAGTACAGATTTATTTTGGTCCTATTGAAAATAACTTTATTACGACTCCTCAGATTCAAGATATGACAGCGGCAGGAGTATTGAGTGAGGGAGTCTATGAATATACGGGAAAAATTCCTGCAATTGAAAGTGGTACCTATGGTGTTAATATACGTATTATTCCTACCCATCCTTGTCTTCTACAGCCTCATGAATTGAGGCTTATTAGTTGGGCATTGTAGGCTGCTATTCAGCCAATAGGCCGAATAGCTAGTTTAAGTTATAAGTTTAAGTTTAAGTTAATTTTTGGTCACTTCGTGACAAGGTAAGAAGTGAAGCGGTATTTTTATTTGCTCGGGTGTAACTACTAATGTCTATAAAGACGTTGGTAGTTACAAAAACAGCCGATACACTTTAATCATCATTCCTGCGCCCGCGGGAATGACGAGAAGGAGTATTATTTTTTAAAGTCTGCAAAAAGTGATGGCTTTCAAAAGTTATTTTTCTTTTTTGTGTTCTTTGTGTACCTATACTGCGCGCGGTATAGATTTTGCTATGACTTTCACCACTCCAGCTTCCATCTCCTATCTTCCATCTCCTGTCGCAACAGCGGCATCTCCAGCCCCTATTCGGCCTGGAGGCCGAATAGCTACTATTGGCTTAACAGCTGGGGATCTTTCTGGTATTGGCCCAGAGATTCTTACTGGAGCAATAAAGTATATCGAAGCATATCCAGAAATACTTTGCGGTTGTGGAGTAACCGTTATCGGAGATTCTATGCCTCGCAAGCCCGGGTCCCCTCATCGTGAAGCGTCGCTAGCTGCACTTGCTGCTTTAGAAGAAGCTGCTCAACGTTCTTTATCAGGAGAGTTAGCTGCGGTAGTAACTGGTCCTGTAAGTAAATATTACCTGCATCAAGAAGGGTTTCCTTTTCCTGGGCAGACCGAATTTTTTGCAGCACGAGCAGGCGTAGAAAATTTTGCGATGCTTTTAACAGGAGGAAAATTAACCGTGGCTCTTGTGACGGCTCACTTACCGCTCGCTAAGGCAGTAGCCACCTTGAGGAGCGAAGAAATTATTCGTGTTGGTCATCTTCTGATCGATTTTGTAAAACGACGAGGGATTAAGAATCCACGTATTGCTGTTGCAGGTCTCAATCCTCATGCAGGGGAGGGTGGTGATTTGGGTGATGAAGAAAGTCGTCTTATAGCTCCAGCACTTGTGAGTTTAACGAAGGCTCATCCTCAAGCAATCATTGTTGGGCCGATGAGTCCTGATACTATTTTCTGGCGCGCCATTAATGGTGAATTTGATGCCGTGCTTTGCATGTACCATGATCAAGGATTAATTCCACTCAAACTGCATGCTTTTCATGAAGGAGTGAATGTGACCTTAGGACTCCCTTTTATTAGAACGAGCCCAGATCATGGGACTGCCTATGACTTGGCTGGAAAAGGAAAGGCGTCTTGTGAGAGTTATGTTGCTGCTATCCGACTTGCAGCGCAATTATTCGGCCAATAGGCCGAAAATAAGTTTAAGTTGAAAGTTTAAGTTTAAGTTAATTTTTGGTCACTTCGTGACAAGGCTAAAGGCAAGGCTTGTATTTTCTCGAATTTTTGTAACTACCAACGTCTCAAAAAAAGAATTCACCACACCAATCATTCAGTCCCTGCTGCGCAGCGACTGAAGTAAAATAAGGGTTTTGTTTTTATCGTTGTTTTTCTTTAAACATCAAAGAATAGCTTCCAATAAATTTCAATTAAGTTACTGAGAGCGCTATAAAAAGTCTTTACGCTCCTTACTACTAATTGTTTAACTATCAGTTAAGTAAACATACTAAACCCAACTGTCACATTTACTTCAGTCGTCGCGTAGCGAGGACTGAATGACTGGTGTGCCGAATTTCTTCCTGTTAGCCAAAGTGTAAATATTAGGTTAACTCAGTCGATAAAATTTGTCTAAGCGTATTAGAATCCTTTGCTGAAGCGCCTTCGAGAGCAAAAAACTAGGAGCAAATAAAAATTTCGCTTCACTTTTCACCTTGTCACGAAGTGACCAAAAATTAACTTAAACTTAAACTTAAACTTATAACTTAAACTAACTATTCTGCCTGTTGGCCGAATAGTTGCGCCAAAGCCATAAATTCTTCTAAAGAACAAGTAGTATAACGACTGCAAGGAAGTTGGACAGGTTGATCATTCATGGTAACTTTGACTTCGTAGTGATCGTTGCCTTGTAAATAAAGAGATATATTTAAATCAGAGGCATAAGGAGGAGAGACTGTAAGTGGTGCTTTCATGGCACTCATAAGGCTTAAAATAGTGGCGTCGTGAGCAGAGTAGAGAACATATTTTAATGATGTTTTTTGCTGAGAAGCTTTTTTTAAGTAATGAGCAATCTCATGAAGAAGACGCCCTCCGCTTGCTTGGCCAATTGTTCGATTTTTAAATACGGCTGCGCATCTCCATGCATTAGCTTTTAGAATAGTTGTTACATCATCATGAGTGAGGCCTTGTGGGAGAGGAATATGTTTGAGCTGATCAATCAATAAGGTATCGCCGAGAAGTATGAATTGGAGTTCATCGGTTACTTGGATTCCGGTTGCTTTGCTCCAAGCGGCAAAATGTGGTTTTATTTCGGCTTCTTTTTGTTTCCATGCTGGCGATGAGGCGACAATGGTTTTAACTAATTTATAGAAATTACAGGTGACTTTGTTATCAGGAATGAGCAACGAATCTTGTTTTTTAGGTACAGTGTGAATGGGAACAGGTTGAAAACGATTCGGTAGAGCAGGCCTTTTTGTGAAAAAACTGGTGCCAATAAGAGGGCCACTGCCCGGAGGGTAGAGTCCCATCAAGACTGATTGAGCGCTCATGAGAGTCCGATCGATATCACTTGAGCGAACGTAGAGTGTTTCTGGTTGGTAGAACCTAGGGAGTAGTTTTTCTCGATCGATGTAGCGATGATGGAATTTTTTTCCTAATTCATATTCTTGCCTCATCCCTAGAGGGGTCAGTTGTCCTAATCCTTCAGCCCAATGATGAGGTGCTTTGGGTATATCAATGAGAGGATTTCTGTCGCCATGTCTAATCACATCGATCGCAAAAATGAGTTTTTCCTTTTTTTTGACTTCTGTCTGATTTTTATCAGGATGATAGGAAGGCGCAGTAAGGGAAGGGGAAGGACTGGAGGAATCTCCTCTCAAGAGAGGAGGCGAACTTAATAGGAAGAGTCCAATAAATAGAGTCTTTCTAAAAGTGAACCAACTTTGAAAAGTGATTTTTATTTTTGTTTGATACATGGCTTAAGCTGAATATTTCATGCTAAATCGTTATGAGATGCAGTGCAAGGCGGGCGAAGAGTTTTGACGCAGTGGCTGTAGGTAATGAATCATTTTGTGTGGAGAAAAAATCTGAGTTTCAACGTAGTAGTTAGAGATTGTCCGAAAGTGACTCAATTTTGGAAATGGATTTTAATTTTCGCTTGGCACCTGGCTTAGCTACAGACATGTAACGAGTAAAGAGTAAAGGGTAACGATGAAAGGGTGAAGATTTATTAATGGGTAGTCTTATAGCTTTTCGAGAGCGTAATATTTTTGTGAGTCCTGATGCTCTTTCACTAGCTTAGGAATTTCGAAAAATCCTGATGCTTCTTAGTTGTAAAAACTGGCGCGATACAATAATATTTTCTCCCTTTTGAGAGACTGCTTCTTATTCAAATTCTTCTTGCAAAGAATCGTGATAACGAACTCTTGAAAAAATAAGATCAATTAACTCTCTAACTCTATTACACTCCTTGTTGAAGGTTTCTAACGCAAGGTGTTGTTGTTATTAAGCGGCTATAAAACGTCCTTTCAACTTTTCAACCTTTCAACTTTTCAACACTACCAAGGTTTTAACCTTGGTAGTTACGATCTTATGGAAAATACCCCGCTCAGCGAACTCATTGCCATTCGGCGCCAAAAACTTGAAGCTCTTCGTGCTCAAGGAATCGATCCCTTTGGTGCAGCTTTTGAAACCACAGGTACGGTTTCGGAGATTATTACTCACTTTAAGGAAGGTATGGCTGTTTCTATTGCAGGTCGTATTACAGCCTATCGCGATATGGGAAAAAGTCGCTTTTTAGATCTTTCTGATATTGGTGGACGCATGCAAATTTATGTCAATGCTAAGGAGCTTAATGAAACAAGTTCCATGGTAGTGACCCAGCTTGATATTGGTGATTTTCTTGGGGTGGAAGGTCATTATTTTACGACGAAAACTGGAGAACGAAGTATTCGTGCTGTTCGCCTTGTTATCTTAAGCAAGGCATTACGTCCTCTTCCTGATAAGTGGCATGGGGTTCAAAATCCTGAGACTTGTTATCGTCAACGCTATCTTGATCTGATTGCAAATCCTGATTCACGTACGATTTTCAGCCAACGAATTACTATCGTTCGAGAGATTCGGCGCTTTTTTGAAGAACGTGGATTTCTTGAGGTTGAAACTCCTATGATGCAAGCGATTCCAGGGGGAGCTGCCGCTGAGCCCTTCCGTACGCATCATAATGCTTTAGGAATGGATTTGTTTTTGCGTATTGCACCAGAGCTCTATTTAAAGCGACTTTTAGTAGCTGGCTTTCCAAAGATTTTTGAATTGAATAGGAACTTTCGGAACGAAGGAGTTTCTCGTCGCCATAATCCTGAATTTACGATGCTCGAGGCTTATTGGGCTTTTGCGGATTTTAAACTGATGTCCGTGCTCGTAGAAGAAATGATTTGTCACTTGGCAGATCATCTTGGTGTAGGTCCTCTTATTGAACATCGTGATAAAGAGGGAATTGTTACTCGTTCGATTAACCTTGCTCGACCGTGGAGACGAGCTCCTTATCGAGAACTTGTTAATGAAGCTGTTCCAGGTTGGTTTGATCTTACTTTGCAGGAGAAGCGTAAGCGTTGTGCAGAACTTAAACTCGATATTACCCATTGTCAGGAAGAGTTTGAAGTGACGCAGCATGTTTTTGAAAAACTTGTCGAAGAAAAACTGATTGATCCTTGTTTTGTGACTCATGTTCCTAAGGAACTTGTACCACTTGCTAAACTTAGTGAGAGTGATTCTTCTTCAGTTGAAGTGTATGAACTGATTATTAATGGACAGGAGATTTCTCCTGGGTATTCTGAACTGAATGATCCTGATCTTCAACGCGAACGCTTAGAACATCAAGCCGGTGGAGAAAAGCAGTGTCTTGATGATGACTTTTTAGAGTCATTAGAATATGGCATGCCTCCTGCAGGTGGTATAGGTATCGGTATCGACCGTCTTGTCATGATGCTAACAGGAGCCTCATCAATTCGTGACGTCATTCTTTTCCCTCATTTGAAACAGAAATAGAATCCGATGGACTCATTATTAAAAAATACACAAAAAAAAGCATCATTCTTCATTATCAGCATGGTAATGTGGGAGTTTTTTAGTTTTTATGGATTAAAATCAATTTTAATTCTTTATTTGACAAGTCAGTTGCATTTGTCTGATGCGACAGCTTATGAAATTTTTGGAAATTTTGCGGCCTTGGTTTTTGTTACACCTATGATCGGAGGATGGTTGGCTGATCGTTACTGTGGCTATCGCTATGCAGCAGCACTAGGGTGTATTTTGATTATTTTAGGGCACATTACCTTAGCCGTTTTTACCTACAATATTTATATAGGCTTATCGTTGTTAACGATGGGTATTGGTTTCTTTAAAAGCAATGCTATTTGCTTAATCAGTAGCTGCTATCCTGATGATTCCGTTGGCACAAGTTCTGCTTTTTCATGGTATTATGTTAGTGGTAATTTAGGGTCCATGATTTCGCAGATTATTTGTCCTTATTTAGTTGAAAAAATAAGTTGGCATGCTGGGTTTATGGCAGCAGCTATAGGTATGGTTTTAGGCTTGATAATGCTGATCCTCTCTAAGCCTTATTTTCGTTGGGAGCGAGATTCAGTAAAGATGCGACGGTGGCATCAATTTTCTTTTCTGAAGAAAGCAATTGGGAGTGTGAGTGTCATTTTACTCTTATTGGCACTTACCTATTATACATTGTATTATAATTGGGTGGGGAGTTTATTGTTATTTACAGGAGTTGTAGCAGCTGCAATGCTTATATCAATTTATAGAAAGACCGATCCAATTCATAAAAAATCATTAATAATGATTGGAGTGTTAACAGTTTTTGCGGCAGCTTATTGGATATTTAATAATCAAGGAGCTAACTCTGTACCGCTCTTTATTTTAAGATATGTTAATCGAGACCTTTTTGGCTTTATAGTACCAACAGGGATGTTCCAAGCTCTCAATCCAGCCAGTATTTTAATTTTTGGAACGATTATGGCTGTAGTGTGGCGTTGGTTGGGGCAGCGGAATATTCGACCTCAATCAGAAAGCAAATTAAGCATAGCCTTATTATTCCTTATGATAGGGTTCTTTATTATTGCCTATGGAGCAAAATTGGCCAATACCCATGGATCTATCTCTCTCTTATTTCCTCTTTTTGGTTTGTTGATTATTGGCTGCGCCGAGATTTTTGTGGATCCTGTATTGCTAGCCGCTATTAGTGATATTGCTCCACCTAACACTGAAGGACAGTTAGTGGCGATCTACTATCTCATTATTGGTGCCTTTGCTAATTACTTGGCAATCGTAGTTGCCAAATGGACGATAGATCCTATGACGAATAAAGCAACAGCGCTTACTTATAATTCGGCTTATTTGCAAATAGCCTATATCGCCTCTGCTCTATTTGGCTTATTACTCTTGCGAGTAATTTTTAGAAAGAGAACATAACCGAAGCTGTAAGAAATTAACCACAAAAGAACGAAAGAACGAAAGAACGAAGGAAAGGAAGAGGGAAGAAATTAACCACAAAAGAACACAAAAGAACACGGAAAAAGAGACTTGGCAGTGAGCCTGGCTGATTAATATATTTGTTTGGTTTAATTTACACAGTCTATGTCACTACTTGGAAGAAGCAGAAATTAAGCACAGTAGTCATTCAGTCCCCGCTGCGTGGCGACTGAAGTAAAGGTGATAATTAGGTTAAACCCTTAAACTACTATTCGACCTGTTGGCCGAATAGTTACAATATTTCTCTCTGTACACGACAAAAATTATGAATAATTTCTAACTG
>Ga0155638_1174_pt1 | contig 12121 bp, 9 predicted proteins | sample RifCSPhighO2_12_FD_107295 | JGI IMG/M metagenome (GOLD analysis project Ga0155638, IMG submission 107295) | Verrucomicrobia bacterium RIFCSPHIGHO2_12_FULL_41_10
ATGGCCATGTGAAGCTTTTCTTCTAATTCGCGTAGTTTCGTTAAGATTTGTGCTTGGATGGTTACATCGAGGGCCGTAGTAGGTTCATCCGCAATGAGAAGATCAGGCTGTGCCGAGAGAGCCATAGCAATCATAATCCGTTGCTGCATACCACCACTGAGTTGATGAGGATAAGCACGAAGGCGATCTTGGGGATTAGTAATACCTACAATTTCAAGCCAACGGATGATCTCGCCATCAATATCTTGAACTTCAGGACGATGGAGTTGTAAACTTTCTGCTATCTGGCTACGGATTGAATAGACAGGATTAAGTGAAGTGGAGGCTTCTTGAAAGACATAGGCAATGCGTCCCCATCGGTACTTTCGAAGTTGTTCTTCTGAAAGAGTCAGAAGATCGGTTCCCTCAAAACGAATGCTTCCACCTTGGTAAACCACTGGTGGCGTAGGAAGAAGTCGTGTGATGGAGAGTGCGGTGACACTCTTTCCACTGCCACTTTCTCCAACAATAGCCAAGGTTTCTCCCTTATGGAGAGTAAAAGAAATGCCACGTACTGCAGGAATAACACCTTGATGAGTAGAGAAGCCAACTTGTAAATTAGAGACTTCTAAAAGGGGTGGGGGAGGGGTAACTATTTGGCCAGTAGGCCAAATAGAGGCTGTAGGCCGATCAGTGCGCTGATCGAGGTTTGAGGGATCACCCATAAGAAATGATATGTTCCAAACTTTCAGATTATCGTTCCACCCTCCTTCGAAGGCAGGATCTGAACTAAAAAGTTTAAGAGTTTAAGAGTTTAGTTTGTTGAGAAGCCGCATTGCATTACACTGTTACTTCGCAGTCAGATCATTTGGTTCAGATTCTACCTCCAAAGGAGGGGATCTGAACGCCTATACTTTCAGAAACAGCAACTCCAACAGTGGCTGGAGTAGCAGAGTTCATAATCAGCGTGGTGAGGCCAAAAGCGCCAACGGCTATGGGATTAGGCGGAACGCCAAGCGCTGCTGTTGTAGCAGCAGGAATCGCTTCAGGATGAGTTGTGATATAATTGCCAATAGTGGCCAATGTTTCAGCTTGATTCACATGAAATAGGGAGGTAACAAGATCATCAGTTAGGGAAGTGGTGAAGTCCAGAGGGTTGTTTTCAGAGTGGGTATCTTGAATTGCTGCTGCTGTTTCTTGTTTTGTATAAAGTGCTAGGGCATTGAGGTAGGCCTGGGCTTCTTCTGCTGATGGGTTGTTCGGCAGAGGAAAAGGAGCAGCTTGATTTTTTAAGGATTCGCTTAACAATTGGGCTTTTCTTAGAATTTTTTTAATGGAGTCGGTGTTCAAAGCTCTACCTTCGTGAAGTCGCAATTCTATTTCAATATTTGAAAAAGCAAAGTTACTCAGCGGTTCTCCATATTCTACAAGGAGTGCTTCACGGAAATTATGAGTTATCTCGCGGTTTTCTTCAAGCTCTTGAGTTGTCTTTTCTGAGGATGGTTCGCTAGATTCTATAGCATCATGACGATAAACTAACCGTGGACTTGTAGGAAACGATTGAATAGCTTTTTGAAAATCGTTGAGGGTTATTGGTGAATTCATATTTTTATAACTACCTGACTGAAAAAAAGAAATTAACAGGGATGGAAGCGATGGAAGGGATGGTAGAAAAAGAGTGATAATAACTGAAGGATTAATTATTATTTAATTTTGTATACGCATTAATTTTATACATGCCATTTTTAATTTATCCTCTGTTATCCCTTTCATCGCTTCCATCCCTGTTAATTTTCTGTCAATTGACGTTGGTACAATTTTTTAAATGCCACGCCTCCAAACAGGTCGTTCTATATTAGAGCGAGAAGTTGCTGTTTGTGTAGAGGAAGATGGAGGGTTTGCGGTGTTTTCAGTTGCTGTGACTACTTCCTGAGGAGATTCTATCCATCTTTGAGCTGTCATGCAGGCACCAGCGATAAGAGCTGTGGTTACGACAAGAGGATGTGCGGCAATAGCAGTCATCATGGTGGCTGTTCCTAAATTAATTCCATGAGCAGCAGTTGCAGCCAGAGCAGTTCCCGAGTGGGTGATAGCAGTTGTTGCGGTAGTAGTAGCTTTCGTAATGGCTGCTGGAGTCATTATCGAATGCGGTATAAGAGCAGCAGAAAGGGCAGAAGTTTGAGTAGTAGAGGCCGTTGCAGTGGCATAATAAGAGGAAATAGCAGTTGTAATTTGGTGGGCTAGATTGATCACAACTTCAGGGTGAGCTGCGGCCATTGCTGCCGCAGCACCCGTGCCTAAAATAGAAAAGGCACGTCTTATGACAGCTTCATCAATAACAAGATGGCCTGTAATTGCAGCAGCAACAATAGCTGTTGCAAGATGACCACTCAGAATAGCGGGGTGTGTTGCTAAGGCGGCAGAAACAATTCCGGTAGCAAGGCTGGTGGTTTCTAACTCGAGAGCTCGTAAAGCTTCTTCTGCTCTATGAGCACCAACACCAACAACAATAATAGGAACGATGGCACCAGCAATAGTGTTGGCTGTTACTTGCAATGTTGGTGCTGCAGCGATGGCTGTATTGGCAGCACCAGTTATGGCGGTGGTAACTCCCGGAGCGATTGCAGCTGCAGCTGAAAGGTGACCAGCTGTTGCTGTTCCTAAAAGAGAGGCTACGGCAAGGGAGTGTGCTAAAGCTGCGGGATGAAGGAGTGGTATTGCTGCACCCGCAGCTAAAAGCCCAACAAGAGCTGTAAGAGCTTGTTCTGTAGTGATGCCAGAAGGGAGAAGTGATGAAGCAATAGTATTGTGAATAGAAGGGGTTTCTACTATTGCAACAACATGAGGAGATGGAATGTGCGCATTTGCGATTTCAGCATCTACAATAATTTCTCTGATCTCTGAAGCGCTCCAAGGAGATACTCCGGATTTTTTTGAAAGTAAAAAATCAGTGCCTCTTTGCGAAAAAATGCGATTAATAACTCCTTCTGGATATTTCTTTGTTAATGTCTTTAGGAAATGTTCGCACAATCGTTTGTTTTCTAAGGTTTTCTTTTCATTGCTTACATTCGCTACCGTATGGTCATCGAGTGCAGGTGTAATCAATCTTTCCCTAGAATGGACAACGAATCGTGATATGTCCGGGTGATGAGCAATAGCTCGCAGGTAGGCATTCAGATCCTGCCCTCCTTCGGAGGAAGGATTTGAATTAAATGATCGAACTGCGAAGTCATCATGTGAATGCATATTAGAGTCTGTTCGAAAGGGAGCCGATTTTGAAAAAGGATTTTAATTTTTGCTTGGTACCTGGCTTAGCTACAGACAAGTAACGAGTGAAGAGTAAAGAGTAACGAGTATATTTTCTTGCTTGTGGCAATGGATTTAAAACTATGCATTGCATTACGACTTCGCAGTTGATTCATTTGGTTCAGGTCCTTTCTCCAAAGGAGAGGGAGCTGAACGCTTACGTTTCAGTCGCTTCACGAAGGCAGTCGCCGGCAAGATAGAAGGAGAGAGAGGTAATTAAGATAGCCAGCCCAGGGAATAAAATCAACCACCAGGCATCAAGAAGATAGGTTTTTCCATCAGCAATAATATTTCCCCAAGTAGCTTGAGGCGGTTGAACGCCAAATCCAAGGAAACTTAAACCTGCTTCGGCAAGAATTGCTTCAGGAATTCCTAACACTGCGGTAACTAAAATGACCGCGGCGGTATTAGGAAGAATATGTTTGGTGATAATCTTCCACCAACGTTCTCCTAAGATACGAGCGGCGTAGACATATTCTGCTTCGCGTAACGTGAGGAATTCCCCACGAACCAAACGTGCCGTTCCGGTCCAACTAATGAGTCCAATGACCACAACAATATTGATAAGGCGTGGTCCCAGAAGTGCCACTGCTGTTAAAATAAGAAAAAATGTAGGAAAACAGAGCAGGGCATCCACGGCACGCATTAAGATCTGGTCAATTTTTCCCCCGCAATATCCGGCAAGAGCACCGATAAGAACACCTATGCTTAGTGAAACTAACATCGCCGTAAAGCCGACGGTGAGTGAAATAGCAGCACCATGAAGCATACGAGAAAAGACATCGCGCCCCAAGTGGTCAGTGCCAATCCAATGAAGGGAGCCCGGTGGTAGTAGTTTTTGCTCGAGGTTGGTTAGGTTGGGATCCATCGGCCAATAGATTCTATCAAGGCTGAGCACTGTTGTCGTAATGGCCAAGAGTGAGAGAATAAAGATGATGCTAACAGAAATCATTCCAATCTTATTCTTCGAAAAACGATACCACATCGGGTGAGAGGTGAGAGTCATGTTGCAGTAAGTTTAAGTTAAGAGTTTAAGTTTAAGTTAATTTTTGGTCACTGCGTGACCTTTATTCATCAACTCCCAACGGTACGTTGGTAGTTAGCTTGTAGCCTGTAATCTGTATAGTTTATAACCTATAGTTCATAGGTGAATATTCGGCTAACCCGTTCGGTAATTTTTTTAAATATTTTAGAGTCCTTTACTGAAGCGACTTCGAAAGCAAAAAACTAGAGGCGAATAAAAATCCCGCTTCATTTTTTACATTGTTACGAAGTGACCAAAAATCAACTTTACCTGGATATTCCATATTAAATCGTTGCGAGGCGCCGTGCAAGGCTGATAAATACAAGGCTGACGAAGGATTTTTCCGACGCGGCTGTATGTTTCATACCGCCCTAGGATAAATTCAAGTCCAACGCAGTAGTTATCAGTCTTCCACAAGTCTTAGTAGATTTAGTATGAAATATCCAGGTTGCTTCAACTTATAACTTCAACTAACTATTCGGCCTGTTGGCCGAATAGTTACCCCAGTCTTACCCTAGGATCAACAATAGCATAGAGCACATCGGCAAAGAGATTTCCTAAAAGGACTAAGGCTGCGACGATAAAGTTTAAGGTAACAAGGGTAGGATAATCACGTTCTAGAACAGCTTGGTAGCCGAGTTGGCCTATGCCGGGATAAGCAAAGATATTTTCAATAATTACGGTTCCACTAATTAGAGAGGGGAGAAGAAGTCCTATTCCAGTGATGAGGGGGCGAAGGGAGTTCTTAAGAGCATGTTGGTAAAGAACTTCATTTTTTGAAAGACCCTTAGCGCGTGCTGTGCGAATATAGTCCTCCTGTAATGTTTCTATCATGCTGGAGCGTAAGTAGCGAGATTGTGCGGCTAATCCTCCCAGGGAGAGGATGATCGCAGGTAACATCACATGCCAAATACGATCAAGCAAGAGGCTGTAGTGATTTGGAAAATCGATGCCATAGCTTTGAGCGCCTAAGATAGGAATGGCACAATATTTTACTAATGCAATAACGATGAGGTAAGAGATCCAAAATCCAGGAAGAGCAATAAAAAGGAAAGCAACAATCGAACTAGAAAGATCTTTCCATGTACCGGCATGACGTGCGCTATAAATGCCGAGCAACGTACCAAAAGAGAGGGAAAGAAGAAGAGCTGTTGTATTTAAAAGAAGCGTTGCAGGTAAGCGGTCAAAAATTTTATGCATGACAGGAAGATCATCTTTCATGCTTCGAAGATCACCAGTAAAGAGGTCTCTGACCATGAGCCCATATTGTTCAGGTAAAGGACGATCGAGGTGAAATTTTTTACGAAAAGCTGCTTTTACTTCAGGAGAAATTTTTGGGTTCATTTCTCCCCATGGATAAGGACTTCCAGGAGTTAACGTGATAATAAAAAAAGAGATAATGCTAATAAGAAAAAGAAGAACGCAACTAAGTCCAAGACGATGAAAAAGGAAGGAAGGCATGGAAGAAGGCAGAGTAAAGAGTAACGAGTCAAGGGTAACGAGTTTATTTTGTTGCCTGCGGCAATTGGTTTAAAAAATTGCTTAGTACAACCAATTAATTTTTGGAAAAACGGTATTTTTGAGTATTTATATTATTCATTATTCAACTTAAAATCCTCTCCAATAAAGAATCTGATGACTGAGGGTAGGCTCTATATACTTGATTGAGGTGGTAACTTAGTATGTCGGGATTTGTATTTTGATAGAGCGAATTTTTGAGAACATGAACTGTAGGAATTTAGGCCTCAGAACTCTTTACCCTTTACTCTTTACGCTTTACTTCATATCTGGGGGGTAATCCGTACGATAAAACCATTCCAGATTATAGTTCCAACCTACTTTAGATGATTTTAGAGGACTGTCGATGAAGCCATGATCTGTGGGATAACGCATACGATAAGCCCCTTTCCATTGTACGGAGGTGCCTTCAGGGACAAAGAGAAAAAGGTAAGGTTGATCGTGATAGATTGTCTGTTGTAGTTCTCCTGCAAGTTTGATGATTTCAGAGGGTGAATATTCTTGGCGTAGTTTTGAGAGAAGCTCATCGACATGATGATTTTTGTAGCCTGTGTAATTAAGTTCTTCAGGATGGCATTGACTAGAATGCCAGATGGAGTATTGGTCGAAATCATTAGAGAGAGACCAACCTAAGACGACTGCATCGAAGTCATGTTGATTGACATGTTTTAAAAAGACGGTCCATTCATAGAGCTCGACTTTTACTTCAATACCAATTTTTTTGAGATCATCTTGTGCCAGGGTTGCTATATCGCGTCGGACTTCGGAACTGTTGTTAGTAAGCAGAGTAAAACTAAAACGTTTTCCGTTGCGTTTGCGAATGCCGTCAGGGCCAACTTTCCAGCCGGCTTGATCAAGGAGTGCTTTTGCTTGTTCAGGGTTATAGACAAAGGGTTTAATAGAAGGATCAAAAAACCACATCTTAGGAGTGAAAATACCGGTCGAAGGAACGCCGTGTCCATAGAGAATATAATGAATCATTTCTGGAATATTAATGGCTTGGGCTAAGGCCTGGCGTACTTTGAGATCAGCGAAGAATGGACTCTTCAGATTCCAACCAATATAACTATAGGAATTGCCTGGAGACTCAAAAAGATCGAAATGAGGGTTATTAGAAAATTCCTTAGTAGCCCAAGGATCTACTCCCCAGAAGTCGACCTGATGTGTCTCAAAAGCTAGCCGTAGGGAGAGTGGATCTGGAAGAATACGAAAAACAATTGAATCAAGCCATGGAGAGCCTTGGAAATAATCAGTGTTACGAACAAGACGAACATATGAATTGCTTTTCCACGTATCAAAACGAAAAGGGCCCGTGCCAATAGGATGGCGATTATAGAAAGTTGCCCATGTTATAGGATCTTTGCCTTCGAGGAGATGTGCTGGAAGTATGGGAGATAGCCAACTATTGAGTGCTGGAGAGAAAGGGCGACGGTAGTGAATAGAAACGTGCCAGGGATCAGGAGTTTCAATTTTTGAAATCAACTCGAAGTTAGTGCGGAGAGAAGATGCTATGCGGTCATCGAGAATCGCATGACACGTGAAAGCAACATCAGCAGCAGTAAAAGAAGTGCCATCATGCCAACGTACATCATGACGTAGAGTGAAGTTGATGATGGGCTCTGCAAGAAAAGCGTGGTTTTCTTGGAAGGTATGTTTAATAGGAAATTCTTGAGCATGTTCTTGAAGAAAATGTTCTAAATTAAATGTTGTGGGCAAGATCCACTCTTCCTCTTCATCGCTTAAGCGATAGCGTTGCAGGGTAATTTTATTGTCATGGGGCAACATAGTACTAACAGCCGCTGATAACGCATCAAAGAGCTCTTTTTTAGCAGGGTGTTTTTTATCACGCTTAAGACGCCATGTTTCAAAAGAAGAGAGCGCTTCTTGAGGGAGTGTTTGAAGTAACTCAGATGCTATTGCTTCCGAAGCGCTATAACCAGGTTCAGTGAGCGTAACGAGAAGCTGTGAGGGATTGTTTCCTGAAGTGATCGACGTGATGTTCCATTCAGGATGTTTTGCTTGTTGAACAGTTAACCCGGATATTTCATACCAATCTACTGCGGAAGTCGGGAAGGCTGATGAATGCAGCGTTAGACTCCGATTTTGGCCTCCGCTAAAAATCATGTCATCCCTACAGCCCGGCGCCAAAACCCTCGCCTGCCTGGCCTCATCAGCCTTCGCAACTTCCTCGTTACGATCAGTATGAAATATCCGGGTTAAGAGCTCTTTGGCTTGAGCGGCTTCTGTAGCGTTACGAAACTGAAATGTAGTAATCTGACTAAGCGACCATGCAGAGGCGAGATCGCCTATTAACTCAAGATCTTGATTGAGTTTGAGAAGACCATTAAAGAGCAGATTAATAACGTCTGCTGAGGCTGAATCAGAGGCTTGAATAGGGTTGAGTGTTACTGGTTCAGCCATCACTCCTAAAGACATTTCATTTTTCTTTTTGGTAGAAAAGGAAGCCGTATTAATGAACGCCGCAATAAAAAGCAGAATAAAAATTATAGGAATGCCGTAGAGAATCCATCGAAAAAAATGCATAGAGTGTGTTCGTCAATGAACAGATGTTGAAGCCAGATTTTTATTTTTGCTTGGTACCTGGCCTAGCTCTAGACAAGTAAAGAGTAAAGGGTAAAGAGTAAAGGGTAGCTCGCGCTGATTAGGAAACACATTTTCTCCAGTTCTATTTTTTGGAAATGAAAATACCTCTAAATACTCTTTTTGAAATTTTGATTTATTTTATCGATCTTAAATACTCTTTACCCTTTACTCTTTACCCTTTACTTGTCTGGAGCAAAGTCAGGTATCAAATAAAAATAAAAATTCATTCCCAAAATTGGTTCACTTGCGGACTCTCATCATGAACGTTACTACAGAACAAAAAGAAAAGTGTATTATTGATCTTCATATCGAATTACCCCCTGAGCGTTTTGAGCAGGAGTGGAAACGTGTTGTAGATAGCTATCAGCGAGCGGCTGCCATTCCAGGTTTTCGCAAAGGCAAAGCACCTCGTGCTGCTGTCGAGAAGAAATATGCCAAGGAGATGAGGGAAGAGGCTGTCGAGCACTTAATCAAAAATGCCGTGCAAGAAGTTCTCAAAGATAAAAAAATTGCTCCAGCTCAACATCCTAAGCTTCAAGAACAGCATCTTGGGGAGGATCAATCACTTCGTTTGGTGATACAGGTTGTAACAGCACCTGAAATTGAGTTGCCAGAATATCGAGGGATTGAAGTAGCCGTAGAGAAAAGTCAGGTAGATGAAGCTCGTGTTCAAGAGTATCTCGAGAAAATGCGTGAAGATACAGCAGCATTTACCAATGTTGAAGACCGTGGCTTGCAGATGGGTGATTTTGCGGTACTCGATTATGAAGGAACTGTTGAGGGAAAATCCTTGCTCGAACTCGATGCTGATCTTTCTGTGAGTTTTGTAGGGCGTCGTAATGGTTGGTTGCGCCTTGAAGAGGACCGTCCTATTCCAGGGTTAGCAGAAGCGTTAGTTGGCTTGAAACCTTTGGAAACGCGTGAATGTAAGATTACTTTTCCTCATGACTTTTCAGAAGAGAAGCTTCGAGGTGTTGAAGTAACCTACAAAGTCACCCTCCATGAAATAAAAGTGCGTGAACTTGTTCCTCTCGATGATGCTTTTGCGGCTAAATTAGAACCTGAATTGACTCTTGAAAAACTCAAGGAAAACATTCGAGGCTATATGCAACAGATGATGGATTCGACGTTTCATCAAAATGTTCGCATGGCTCTAAGAAAAGAACTTCTTTTAAAGATACCTTGCGAGGTTCCTTCAACAATGATCGAGCAAGAAACGGCATCGCTGTTGCAGGAGATCATTAAAGACAATCAAAATAGAGGGGTTTCCGACGAGGAGATACGTGCTCATCAGGAACAACTCATGAGCAGTGCCAAACAGGGGGCTCAAGAGAAACTTCAGTTTAACTATATTCTTGGCGCGATTGCTGCTAAAGAAGCTCTTGAGGTGACTCCCGACGAAATGTCAGAGCATCTCTTGCGTCTTTCCAAGCGGTATCAGATGCCGGCACAAAAGCTGATTAAAGAACTCTCAAAACGTGGTGCTCTTGGTCATATTCAAGAAGAGATCCTTCTAGGGAAAGCCTTTGATTTGCTCATTGCTCAAGCTAAAGTTACAGAATTGCCTCCTTCGAATAAGGCAACTTCTCAGCATGAACAGGAACATGAGCATGTCCATGGCCCGCATTGCAATCATTAGGCATTCCCCTCAACTCCTAAACATTTAAACCCCTCAACTTCTTTTTACTATGCTTATTCCCGTTGTTATTGAACAGTCTGGTCGTGGCGAGCGAAGCTACGATATCTATTCACGCCTTCTCAAAGATCGTATTATCTTCATTGGAACGGCTATTGATGACCATGTCGCCAATTTAGTCATTGCACAAATGCTCTTTCTTCAAATGGAAGATGCTAAAAAAGATATCCATCTCTATATTAATTCCCCAGGAGGATCTGTGACTGCAGGGCTTGCCATCTACGATACGATGCAATTTGTTACTTGTGATGTAACTACTTACTGTATGGGAATGGCCGCTAGCATGGGAGCAGTGATTCTTTGTGCTGGGACAAAAGGGAAGCGTTTTGCACTTCCAAATTCTGACATCATGATTCACCAAGTTTCTGGTGGTGCTCAAGGTACGGCTAGTGATGTGGAGCGGAGTGTTGAGTTCATGTATAAATTAAAGCGTCGTCTGAATCGTATTCTTGCACAACATTCAGGTAAAAGTGTTGAAGAAGTCGAGAAAGATGCTGACCGCGATTACTACATGAGCGCTGAAGAGGCCTGTAAATATGGGCTTGTCGATACCGTGGTGCAATCACGTAAAGAACTCAAGAATCCACCAGAAAGTAACAGTAAAGATAAGATTTAAAGAAGTGCAGTGTTTTGATAACTATCTTTCAGTGAAAGCATAGAGGTATGAAAAAAAATCATGCCTTATGCTTGATGCTGCCCTTGGCCCTCATTGCTTTTGGCAAGATACAAGCAGAAGATAGGCTGGAGGAAGGGATTACTTCGCAGCAGTCAGAGAAGAATCAATTACCTTGTCAAAATGGGACCTTTACGGATAACAGCAAAGGTATAGAGCCTCATCTTACCATGAGGCCTTTTTCTGATCTTCTAAAGGCCGAGTTAGAAGATGCTTTAAAGCCAGTAGTAAGAGCTTCTCAACAGGATCAGATAAACCATCTTCCTGTTGCTCACGTTCCAACTGAGGAAACCCGTCTCTATCCTTCAACAACCTTCTTAACTGATGAGAGTAGAGTTTTGAAATACTCGATGGTAATACGATAGAATCCTTTTTGGCTACTAAGCCTCTGCCAGCTCTTAAACTCAAGGGAGGTGGAACAGGTGCATCTATTCAAAATAATATTGATCCTGAGGCCTGGCTGAGATTTTCTGAAATCCTTACATCTATTGACGCATTATATTTTTTTACTAAGAGTAATGATGCTTACTTATTAGCTGATGAACTTACCAGTGCTGCTATAAGAAATACTACTATTGATCCTTCTGCAGCGCTTAGAATAACAAATGTTGCTATACAAGCTTTTCTGAATACAGCGGCTTTTGCGCAATGGAATAGTTCTTTATCAATAATGCATCAAAAGGCCTTAGAGCTTGATCAAAAAGCGAGGTGCATGAATAGAACTCCCTGGGGCGCTGAGGCGTTAGATACAGCTTTAGCTGCAGAAACTCAATGGAGGATATTGTTTGAAAGTGCTCATCAAGCTACAATAGAGGCTCAAGCAGCGCAGGATTACTGGTCTTCAGAACTTTTTACGCCTCCTATTACTCCTCGAAATAATGAAGAGTGATGTAACTACCAAGGTAGGAACTTTGGTAGCGTTGAAAAGTTAGAGAGTTGAAGAGTTGAAGGGACGCTTTGCTACTACTTAATGTCAATGGTCCTCAATGGACGTATTTCTACTCCGTTGTATTATCCTAAAAACGTGAATAGAGAATGGCAAGCTGACATAATCTCTTGGTTTTAAAATGCTTTTTCAAATGTCTTACGTACCTAAAGGTATGCTACGACCTTTTAAAAAACATTTTTAAATCCAATATCTTACGCCATTTTATCCATTTCTATTCCCGTTTTTAGGATTATTATGTCAAAGATCTTGCCAAAATAAGACTATTAAAGCTAATTATAACAAATGGAATCGCGCCTTTCTCCATCTTTTCCTAACCTTTCTATAAAAGAGGGAGATGATGCTTTCATGCCAACAACAGGAGTTTCTGAACAG
>Ga0155638_1169_pt2 | contig 12095 bp, 11 predicted proteins | sample RifCSPhighO2_12_FD_107295 | JGI IMG/M metagenome (GOLD analysis project Ga0155638, IMG submission 107295) | Verrucomicrobia bacterium RIFCSPHIGHO2_12_FULL_41_10
AAGCAGTGGCTACCTCTTGGCAAGAAGTTGCCAGGGCAAGGAAAAACATCGCTGAACTTCACAAAAAAACTATTAAAGGCATAGAAGAAGGAGATGATCAAGATATAGATTGGCAGAGATATTTTGAAGCAGAATTTGAGTATGAAGAGAGGAGTGAAAAGCATTATGAGGAACAAGCACATTGTTTAGAGGAAGAAATTAATGCTGCAGTAGCAGTAGCAGCAGTAGCAGTACAAGAATCCAAGAATCCTACAGTATCTTTTAAGAAGCAAAAATCCATATTTACGAGATAGATAGGTATTTTTTGAAAGCGAACGATTTTTGACAAGATTTTTTATTTTTTTTGTTATCTGGGTAGTTATAGATAAGTAAAGAGTAACGAGTAAAGGGTAACAAGTTTATTTTGTTGCCTTTGGCAATTGGTTTTAAAAATTGCTTAGTAGTAACTATTCGAATGGAATAAAGTGCTCTCATAACCTATTACAAAAGAATTAATTTTAGGCGAGTCCAAAAAAATAACTTATGCATAACAAACTGTTCTGTTAAAATAGACATCGAAAAATAGAGCTCGAAAGAAATTTTAGAACTCACTTTGAGAATACGTTACAAATTAATTGAACTAACTAAAACTACTACTAACGACGAATTGATCTCAAAATTAATAGTATATTATTAATTTTAAGATCTAATTACTTATGAAACATTATCTTAAAAACTTTCTTTTTATTCCTTGCCTTCTCGTTGTCTTCCTGGTTTTTCTCCATCCTACATCTCTTGTTGCTATGGATCCAAAAGTAGCGGCAGAAGCGACAGAGGAGATTATCAGTGGAGTGAAAAACTCTTTAGTCCTTGGAGACAGAACAGGGGATGCTAGAGTGTCAGAGGGAGTTGGCAAAAATTCAGGAGAAAGCTCTGTAAGTACAGCAATAGAGGGAGAAAAAGATGTTGAAGAAGGTTTGAAAATTAGTAATGAAGAATGTTCTGATAAAATACTTGCTGAAAGGTATGGTATGGATCAATCGCTTGAAAGCGATGCTTTGCTAGCACAAGAAAACATTACAAGATTAACCGACCAAATAGAAGAAGCAAAGCATGAGTATAAAGAAGAACGCAATATATATTTTTATCTTTGGGATCATATTGCTACCAAATTAGAACAATCCCGAGAAAGTTGGAATAAAGTTAACGAATTAATCGCTTTAGGAAATGTAGAAAGAGCTTCTCTCTGGAGAAAAGCAGCTGAAGAATCCGAAGCTTCAGCAGAAAGATTGAGAAAAGTTAATCAAGCTTATGCTTCAAGTCAGAAAGAGACTGCAGAACAATTAGAGAAAGAAGCTTGGAGGGATTACTATTTATCAGATGTTTCTACTTGGTTGCTCAAGTTGGAAGAGGCTCGAGAGAAGGCAGATTCAATACATGATAAAGATAGAGATTTATGGAAAAATCTAGCAGAGCAATATCAAGCTGCTGCTGATTATAAAAGGCGCGCTTCAGAAGCCGCTATAGAAGAAAAAAAAGACAAAAGAGATAATTATTCTTTAATAGGTGACTCTATGTATGCAATTGCTAATAGAAAATTGAAGGCATTTGAGGCAAAAAAAATTGAAAAAGAGACCTTAGCAATGGAATATGAACATACAGTTGGAATATTACAGAAAGCATTAGAATATTTGAAGCAATCGCTTGTAGCATACTCTGCAGGAAAAGATATGGAGGGATTTGGTTGGTATAATGTAGGAAAATCTCTCAAACCTCAGGCAGATTACAGAATCAAAGCATGTGAAGCAGAAGATGTCTAAGGGGTCAGTCCGACAGTTTATTACAAAAGGTGACAGTTCATTACATTTTGAAAATGGGAGAAAAACCTTTTTGAATTTTATTTTTATTTTGAAGAAGTTGAGATGTAACGTACTTTCTGCTATTTTAACAGAATGCCAAGACAAATACGCATTGAATATGAAGGTGCAATTTATCACGTGATGAATCGTGGAAATCGCGGAGAAGTTATTTTTCTTGATGATGATGATCGGGAAATTTTTTTAGTAACATTAGGAGAGGCGTGTATTAAAGCAGGTTGGCAGATCCATGCCTTCTGTCTGATGAATAATCATTTTCATTTAGTGGTAGAAACACCGAGGCCAACATTGGTTGAAGGAATGAAATGGTTGCTTGGGGTCTATACGCAGAGATTTAATGCTCGTCACCAAAAGCGTGGACATCTTTTTGCAGGACGCTATAAGTCTCTCATTGTAGATGGATCTGAGAGCTACTATTTCAGGACGGTTTGTGATTATGTTCATCTTAATCCCGCGCGCGCTGCACTCCTCAAGCGAGGAGAGTTCTTGGAAGATTATCAATGGAGTAGTTTTAAAAGGTATTTACAACCATCGTATCAACGTTTTTCATGGTTGCGAGTTGATCGTTTGATGGGAGAGCATGGTATCGAAAAAGATGATATTGCTGGGTGTAGAGAGTTTTCTCGATTAATGAATCAACGTTGTCATGAAAATAAAAATCTTCATGAAGCTTCTTATACACTCATTCGCAAAAATTGGAAATTTGGAGCGCAAGATTTTGTGGAGCGACTTCAAGAAAAAATCACTGTTTTTCCTAAAAAAGAAAATCATATTACTATAGAATGCAATGAAACTACAGAAGCACTTGGGAGACGTTTAATTCGTGAAAAATTGGAAGAATTGAAAATACAACTAGATACTTTAGAATCTCTTCCTAGAACACATCCGATAAAAATTGAGATAGCAGCATTGCTTCGTTCTCAAACAACTTTGTCGATAAAATGGATTGCGCATGAGTTAAAAGCTGGTGCTCCACGTACATTAGCCGTAGCATTGTATAGGAATAAAAAAAACAACTATTCCAATGGTTAAATTTAGAATAAGTATTCATGTAATGAAGTGGCACCTTTTGTAATAAACTGTCGGACTGACCCCGGGAGACAGGATAATAAAGAATGGTTTGGATTAATAAGGCACGGCCTAACAAATAACTAAAACAACTAGGAACTAAGAACTATGAACGGATTTCAAAATTAATAGTATAATTTTGAGATCTCCTATCCATGGCCAACAGAGAACAAATTGAAAAGAGAGTTATCAACGCGGCAGAATCAGCCTTGTATCATCAACAGCATGTCAGCCCTATTGATGTTTTAATTGGCATGGGATGGCTGGAGTCATCAAAGGTTCAAGATTGGCATCAAGGAAGGATTTCGTGTCTTGAAAGAGGTGTTCAGACTAGTTTGAGTAAGATCAGTTATGCCATGAAATGTTTCCGTAGCTGGGCTCGTAAGAAAGGGCTTAAACCGAGCAAGACTGTTTATTTAGCGAGAACCAGAGGTCCTAAAAGAGAGCTGCGATTTAGTGTAAGTAATAATCCCGCAATAGAGGAGCAGTACTGCACTCATTATATTTCACCGATTCTTTCGGAGAAGAAGCAGGAGCTACTTAAGGAAAAGATAGAAAAGTCACCTGACCCTGTCGTCTTTATCATACTGAATAATTCAGAGTGTTCGCAGTGTAAAGCAGTCCTGACAAAAGGGAGTTTTCTATATAAGGAGGTTGATCAGGCGTTTTGTTTGGCTTGTGCAAAAGTGGACCATTTAGCTTATCTTCCAAGTGGGGATGCTAAATTGACGCGTTGGGCCAAGAAGGGGAGTACGACGAGTGCTATTGTGGTCAAATTTAGTCGTGCTCGTAATCGCTATGAACGTCAAGGAGTTTTAGTCGAGGAAGAATCACTGAAAAAAGCAAAGGAGAGACTTAATGCCGAGAGTGATGATGACGAGCCTAACTGGCATGAAGAATTCATGAATCCTACTCCGTACTACTAATTCACATAAATTCATAAATAGGGATGAAAAAGGATGAAAGAAGAAGAAATTAACAAGGATGAAAGTGATAGAAGAGATGGTAGGAAAAGAATAGTTGCCTCCTGTCTTCATCCTGATTTGCATTTCTACAGAGCACGTTACATGCTTCCGATGAGTTCTCCTCCCATTGAAGATGGAGCAGTGTTGGTAGATAATGGGCAGATTATTGATCTTGGGTGTGCTACGGATTTAAGGAAAAAATATCCTGAGGCAACCTATCATGACTTAGGTGAGGTGATTCTTTTGCCAGGGCTTATCAATGCCCATTGTCATTTGGATTATACGATGATGCGTGGAAAGATTCGCTCAGGGGGAAGTTTTACAAACTGGGTGAAGGAATTGAATCGTTTGAAATTTTCTTATCGTGAAGAAGATTTTCTTGCTGCCATTACCGAAGGGATGGAAGAGTTGTCCGCGTGGGGATGTACCACAGCAGTAAATATAGCTTCTTTTCCAGAATTAATACCAAAGCTTCCTTGTAAATATTCGGTTAACCCATCTGTAGAATGTGCTCCAACAAATCATCAAAACGATCTTTCAAATCTTAATCAGCCTACAGCCTACAGCCTACAGCCTATAGCCTCTATTCGGCCTGTTGGCCGAATAGTTACGCTTCCCTTATCACCGTTACGTCTTTGGCACTTAATGGAGGTGATGGATATTCGTGGGGCCAAGCAAGGGGAGGAGGGGATGAGAGCGGTAGAAGATTTTTTAAGGAAGGAGCCCAGGTTTCAAGGTGGATGGGGGATTTCACCCCATGCACCACAAACTGTTTCTAAAGAATTGTATCGATCGGCTCGAAATATGGCTGAAGGTTATCATGTTCCTTTTTGTACGCATCTCGCGGAGTCCGAGGAAGAGTTTGAGATGTTCACTAAAGGAAGTGGGTTTCTCTTTGATTTTTTAAAAGGCCTAGGAAGAAATATGAAGGATTGTGGAGCACGAAGTTCTATTCAATTGCTCTTAGAAGAGGATCTTTTACCCCGAGGTGCTCTTCTCGTGCATATGAATATTCTGAGCAAGAAAGACCGTGAGTTATTAGCGAAGCGTGCCAATGATTTTTTTGTGATTCATTGTCCAAGGACGCATCGTTTTTTTGAGAGAGCACCTTTTGATTGGAAGTTTTTTCATGAACAGGGTTATCGCCTTTCACTGGGGACAGATAGTCTTGCGAGCAACGAAGATTTTAATCTATTTGCTGAGATGAGGGCTATGGTGGCGACAGCTCCTGAACTTGATCCTGAGGAGATTCTTAAGATGGTAACACTTCATCCTGCTGCAGCCATTGGAATGGCGGGAAAACTTGGAGAGTTGTCTTGTGGCGCATTCGCAGATATGATTACGATTCCTTTTACAGGAGCACTCAAGGATGTTTTCGCTGCCGTGATTGCGAGCTCAGAGTAGAAAAAAAGAAAAAATAGCCACAAAAGAACACAAAGAAACACAAAAGAAGAAGCAAGGAGTGAAGGGTAAAAGGTGGTTGGCGTCAGTTTGCATTCACTTTTGATTAATATTATTCTTTCAAAATTTGATATGTTATACTAAGCAATTTTTTAAACCCATTGCTGAAGGCAAGAAAATCAACTCGTTATCCTTTACTTGTCAGTCGCTAAGTCACGTACCAAAAAAAATAAAATGGATTTTCAAAAACGAGTCACTTTTGAACAAGCTCTACCTATAATACAAAGACTGAGAGAACTCTCCCAGACCATTGCCACAGCAGAGTCGTGTACGGGTGGTTTGCTGGCGCATTGTTTAACTAATGTGCCTGGCGCCTCGCAGGTTTTTAAGGTGGGTCTGGTGACTTATTCTAATGAATCAAAGTCACGGCTCTTGGGGATTCCTCAAGAGATTATTGAGGAGTATGGTGCTGTAAGTGCTGAAGTCGCTCAACGAATGGCCGAAGGGGTTTCTCAAAGAGGAGGAGTGACTTTTGGCTTAGCCACTACGGGATTTGCCGGCCCTGAGGGAGGAAGTGTGGATAAACCGGTGGGGACTGTTTTTTTAGCAATTGCTCAAGAAGGAAAGAAGACAGAAGTTTGGCGTGAGTTTTTTTCAGGCGATCGTTTGGATTTTAAGGAGAAAACAGTGGAGGCCTTGCTTGAACGATTGCAAGACGTAATTAGCCACAAAAGAGCACAAAAAAACACGAAAAACGACTAAAAAAGTTACTCATGAATTACTTCATTACGTCCACTGACACAAACGCTGGCAAAACCTACGCTACTGCTTTACTGACACGAAGTCTTCGTAAGGCTGGATGGAATACCGTAGCGATGAAGCCCCTTTCTTGTGGAGGACTTGATGATTCAGAAACTTTGCGAGCTGCCGCTGATAACGAGCTCTCTTTGGAAGAAGTAACTCCTGTCTCTTACAAGGCAGCATTAGGTCCGCTTGATGCAGCACCACTGGAGGGTAAACAATTTTCTTGTGAAGAAATCATCCCTACTTTTCAACACCTCAGGAAAAAATATTCTTCATTGCTCGTTGAAGGCATTGGAGGTTGGTTAGTTCCCCTCTCCCCTAAAGAATCTCTACCTGACCTCGTCCAAGCTATGGGGCTTCCCGTTCTTCTCGTTGTGCGTAATCGCCTAGGAGCCCTTAATCACACTCTGCTAACTTTGGAATCAATTCAACACCATGGAATGACTTGTGATGGTATTCTCCTTAACCACCATCCTGAAGATCAAGATGATTTAGCGATAGAAGGAAACCGACGCTTCCTTCAAAAACTAGCTATCAAATTACAACTGCCTTTTTTCCTAGAGATCTACCCTAAGCAGGTAACTATCGATGTTTCTCAATTTATTCAAACTAAACCGTCACCTTTATTTCAGTCGTCGCGCAGCGAGGACTGAACGGTTCTTCATGGAAGAATTTTAAATCCACGAAAGGAAGGATGAGTGTCGTCGGTAAGAATATTTTTCTGTTCTGATTGAAGATGGCTGCCAAGATGGCTTTCGCGGATGGCGGTCAGAAAATCTTCTACTTCGGAGAGATCACCTTGAACAAGAAGTTCGACGCGTCCATCAGGAAGGTTCTTAACACCGCCTGTAACGTCGTAGCCTCGTGCCAAAGCCAACACGGAAGCTCGAAAGCCAACGCCTTGAACTTTTCCTTCATAATAGATATGATAAGTTTTCATGTAACAGGAAAAAGGAAGAGAATAGCCACAAAAGAACACAAAGAAACACAAAAGAAAAAGTAAAGAGTGAAAGTAACCGTTCTACCCTTCTTCCGAGGTGAGTTCTTAACTATAGGCTCAAGGCTAACTACCAACGTGTCGTTGGTAGTTGAAAGATAGAAGATAGGAGTTGGAAGATGGAAGTCGAGGTCACAAAGTGACCAAAAATTAACTTTAACTTTAACTTATAACTTAAACTAACTATTAGGCCTATTGGCCGAATAAGTACGATCAACGTATGCAACCTCTAGCCTCTAGCCTCCAGCCTCTAGCCTCTATTCGGCCTGTTAACCGAATAGTTACGGAGGAGGCGACAGAACGGTTAAGTGACTATTGTTATGAGTTGCCTCCGGAGCTTATTGCCAATCGTCCTTCTCTTCATCGTGAAGGAGCTCGAATGTTGGTGCTCCATCGAAAGAGTGGGCAGATAGAGCATCGTCTTTTTAAAGATCTTCCCGATTATCTAACGCCTCATGATCTTTTGGTGCTGAATGATTCTAAGGTTATCCCTGCGCGTCTTTACGATAGTTCAGGACGTATAGAGGTCTTATTAATTCAACAGCGCGACGATACTCACTGGGTTGCTATGGTCAAACCGGGGCGCAAGATGCGTGTTGGGAGTGTTATTTTCTTAGGGGATGCTGAGGTTACAGTTCTGGAAATTTTTTCTGATGGGACACGATTATTGGAATTTAACCATCCTATTGATTTAGAACGTTGGGGAACAATGCCTATTCCTCCTTACTTTAAACGTCCTGCAGATGCGATAGATCGAGAACGGTATCAAACGGTTTTTGCAAGAGATCCTGGATCGGTTGCTGCGCCTACAGCTGGCTTACATTTTACCCAAGAAATTTTAGAAAAACTACCGCATGTTTTTCTGACACTTCATGTTGGTCCAGGAACTTTTTTGCCAGTCAAGAGTGATAATGTATCGGAACATCAGATGCATCATGAGCGTTATGAAATCAAGGAGGGCAGTGCAGAGCAAATCAATAAGGTAGAAGCCCAACAAGGGCGCATTATTGCTGTTGGTACGACAACGACGCGTGTTTTGGAATCACAGCCTCCAGGGAAACTTTCTGCCGTTCTTGGTTCAACGGACATTTTTATTCGTCCTCCTTATCAGTTTCAAAAAGTCGATGCACTTTTAACGAATTTTCATCTTCCGGCTTCTACTTTACTCATGCTGGTTAGCGCGATGGCAGGACGTGAGAAGATTTTAGCGGCTTATGAGGAAGCCGTGCGAGAGCAGTATCGATTTTTTAGTTATGGGGATTGTATGCTGATTTTGTAACCAACGTTATTTTATTTCTGCGAAATAAAATAACGTTGGTAAATATTGGCAACACATAAGCGTTCTCATCCTGCAAAGGAAGGATCTGAACCAAATGATTCGACTGCGAAGTAGTAGTGTGAAACTTGAAAGATAACAACATTGCTGGTCAGTATAGGCTTTTGAGCATAAGCGAAAAAGTTAACTAGGAACTAAGAACTAAATATTCGGCCGGCGCCGAATATTTACATTTTTGTTGATTTCTGAAAAAAATAGGGTAGAATTATGCAACTTTTATCATGAAAATGACGATGCAATATTCTCGAACTAATTGCGTCAGCATTATGCGATCTACCATCATGAAGTTTGTGAAGTATTCAAGTTAGTTAAGAATATTTCACAAGCCATCATTTGCGAATCGCATGATGGCTGATGACTTCATCTACTGGCTGCTGTGCAGCTAGTCTTAAAAGCCTTAAGGCTTTTTACTCCCGCCTCTCTCCTTGTACTCAAGGGTCAGGTTCTTTTACAAGAATAAGTGTAGAGTATTCATTTCAGTTAATATCGCTACCATTTTTAATGAAACAACATTATATCAATTTTCTCTTCTTTTTTCTTTTAGGTTTTCGTTTGTTACTGGCTCAGGACAGTTCCTTAGAAGAGCGTTCTGCTGTGCTCCAAGACAAGGGAGAAATTATTAACGAGAATGGTGCTTTGATAGGATCCTCTGAACAGTCTGGCAATAAGAGTCTTTCTCAAGAAATATCTTATAGTGAGGATAGTCACAGTATATTGCCCAAAGTAGAGATAGAATTCATTGACGTTAATACTATTGCTAAAAATAGTATTATGACAGAATCTGATCTCCATGATAATGATTTTAGAATAGGAAAGAATAATATCACGGTAAGGCAATATTGTGCTTTTCTTAATGCTATAGCGGCAACAGATACCTACAATCTTTACAAGGAGAAGATGGGCGATGATTTCGCTAAAGTTTCCATTGTTCGTTCTGGTGATCCTGGATGTTACCGCTATTCTGTCCAAGAAGAGAATAGACCTCTTTCAAAACTCGCTTCTGCTGATGAAGTGCAAGGAGTCGACGGCGCGCAGAAGTTGAGTGTACAGAAGCTACTCGATGCTTCGAGCACCGGCGTGACGAAGCAATTCGCAGCAGAAGTAGAGTTTGGAAAGAAGTCTAATGAAGGTGACGATTTACCGATCACCTATATTACTTGGTTTGATGCCGTGCGTTTTTGTAATTGGATGCATCATGACCAACCTGTAGGACTTCAAGATAATACGACTACAGAAGATGGAGCTTATTGCTTACACAATGAAGCAAGTGATTTTCCTTTAATGAGGGAGGATGCTAAATATTTCTTACCAAGTGAAAATCAGTGGAATAATGCCCTGGATGATAATAAAATAGAAAGTATTCCTGGTAGTATTGATGGAAGTCTTTTTTTATGGAGTAATACATTTGATAGCAATATATTATGTTCTTCTTGGAGAGCGTTAGGAGTTTCTCTTGTATCTCAAATTCCGACCAATCACGCTCACGTAGATTTTTTTCAGGCTTCTAATGCGATAGGATTTCGCCTAGCTACAAGAGCCCTAATTCCAGATAGACGTTCTTTAATTCAGCAACCGCTTCTACCTAATTCTAATGATTATTGGTCGCCGCTTCAGTGGAACCATTATCTTAAAGCAACTGATTGGGTTACATCTCTAAGGGCAGCTCTTTTTATAACAGGAATAATAGCTTTATCATTCGCAGCAGTTTCTTACTTAAGTCTTTCTAAAATAGCTTTGGGACTCTTATTTAATGCGTTGGCGTTTCCATTAAGAAAATTAGCAAGAGAGTCGAAATTATCTACGGTGTTTTTTGTAGAGATCTTCTGTGCTGCGTTCTTGGTGGCGGCATGCCTCTTTCCAGTAATGCTAGAGGGTGGCTCAGCAGCTTTTTTAGCAGCTCTCAATGGTAATTTTGCTCAGTTATCTACTCTCCTAACAGATCAGGGGTTACCTTTGGTAAAAGCGGTAGCTATTGAGCTTTTTATAGTTATTTCTTTACTTTTCGGAGTTGGATTAATGTAACCAATCATTCAGTCCCCACTGCGCGGCGACTGAAGTAAAATAAGAGTTTTTTGTTTTATCGTTGTCTAAAATCTTACAATTTGTGAAAAAATATTATTTCAGTTTATTCTTTTTCTTGAGTTTTTGTTTCTTGCTTGCGCAGGAACAGTCTGCGTCGTCTCTTGTCGGAGGTTCTTCTGAAAATATTTATCTTACTGTTAATAAATATGATGAGATTTATCCTGAAGAAAAAATACTGGATGCTAATGATTCTATTCAAGGAGAAAATATTAATGAGGATGAGTCATTAATCAATCTTGCGAAAATCGATTTGGAATTTATTGATATTACATTTACGGCTCCAACTGTTATTGCCTCAGAACAAGATTTTTATGATCATAATTTTAGCATTGGAAAAGATAATATTACGATCAAGCAATATTGCGCTTTTCTCAATGCAGTAGCCACAACAGATACGTATCACCTTTACCATGAAAATATGGGGTCTTCTTTGGGTGCAGCTTCTATTGTTCGTTTGGGTTCACCGGGCGAATATTATTATTCAGTGAGAGAGATTGAGCAAGGAGGAGGCGATTTGCCAGTGACTCATATTACATGGTTTGATGCTGCAAGGTTTTGTAACTGGATGCATCATGATCAACCTGTAGGAGTTCAAGATGACATGAGTACTGAAAATGGAGCTTATTGTCTGCATGATGAGGCAAGTGGTTTTATTTCTATGAACGAAGATGCCCGCTATTTCCTACCAAATGAAGCTCAGTGGAATAATGCGCTTCATGATAAGAAATTAGCAGCAGTTTTTAAAACTTCTCAAGAGCGTTTTTCGGTATGGAGTAATACCTTTGATAGTGAGACTTCCTGTTTGGTTATAGACCTATCGCAAACCTCGCTTGCTTGTGATGATTCCAGTAATCAAAAAAAATGTGATCCCTCAATGGCTTCCAATGTAATCGGATTTCGTTTGGCCTCAAGAGTGCTTTCTGAAGATGGGAGTTCTTTAGTTAAAAAACCGACTTCTTCTAGTAATGATGGTAATGATTATTGCTCAGCCATTCATTTAAAGCCTTATTTTTCAGTGACTGATTGGAAAACTGGACTAACAGCTGCAGGGATCATAGCGATTATGGCCAGTTTAGTTTTTATGATTAGCTATTATATCGGATATCCTCAAATTGCGTTATCGATAGCAGTGAGTATAACGGCACCTTTGCTCAGGGCCTTACGGGAAAAAACAAAATTCAGTACGGCTGAATTAGTATCCTTGTACTGTATATTACCAATTGTTGAAGGAGTGGTAGCAACCGGAATATGTTGTTTTGCTGCACCAGATGCAGCTGTAGTGATGGCAATAAGAGAAGGTTTGTCGTTGCCTTGCTTTGGGTTGGATATAAGTCATCCATTTATGGCGGCAGCAGCACGCGTATTTCTTCAGTTTTCCATACCCATCTCTATAGCATGGTTCTTTGGGTTAATGTAGCTAGAGTTCTCGTGAGTTCAAACGGAATTGAAATAACAGAAAGAAGAAGGAAGATAGCCACAAAAGAACACAAAGAAACACAAAGAACAAGAACACAAAAAAAGAATTTTTATAAAAATTCTTTAACGAAGTGTCGCCCGACATGAGTGTGAACTAGTCAAATGAAAGG
>Ga0155638_1133_pt7 | contig 12076 bp, 5 predicted proteins | sample RifCSPhighO2_12_FD_107295 | JGI IMG/M metagenome (GOLD analysis project Ga0155638, IMG submission 107295) | Verrucomicrobia bacterium RIFCSPHIGHO2_12_FULL_41_10
TTTCCCATCATCATCGTCATCATCCATTTCATTGCTGTTACGCATTTGCCCTTCTAAAAAAGAATCTTCTTTTAGTTCTTTTCTTTTGGCACTAATCTCCCTGTAAAGCTGATCTAGTTTTTCTCGAATATCCCAGCGTTCTTGGTCATGAGAACTTGGATGATCTTGTTTTTGTTGTACCCACTCTCTAACTTGATCAAGGTTGCTTTGTGAAGGCAAAAACGATGCTTGCCGAGAAAATTGATGTTTTACCATTTTAACAATACTATTTACAAGAGTATTACTCCCCTCTGCATTCTTTGTCGTGCTTAAGGAACTCATGATGGTTTCTTTTAACCGCAAGTTGCGTCCTTTATCTTCTATCTCTTTAAGTCGTTGGATAGGAGGCATACACTCTTCGCCTGTTCTTTTTTCTTCAAAGGAATCTAGATCATTTTCTGTTCCTTGAGATGTGCCTATTTCCGGCAAACTCCAATCTTTGTAGTTACTAGAAGCACTCTTAAGCCAAATTTTCTGCAAGAGTTCTCGATCGGTTTGATAGGCTTTTTTGACTCGAGCAAAGGTTCTTTCTGCTTCTTCTTTGGCGTTTTGATAAGTTTCTGAGGCTATCCAGCGTTGTTCTTCTTGGTCAGTAGTCCGTTGGACAGCTTCTTCCCATTTTTTCTGTAACACTTGGAGTCGTAATTGTGTCTTTTCTAACTCTCCAAGCTTTTCAATAAATTCTTTCTTTTTTTGCCCAAATTGAACTTTATCTCGTGTTTCAAGCCGTTCCATATCATCAGCTTGCTTTTCTATTTCACTTTTTAGGTCTTGTATCAAGTTCTGGCCTTGATCAAGAAATTTTCGCTGTTGTTCTTCCTGTGTTTGTACACGTTGATGCTGCTGGAGTGCACTTTCATAATGACGTTTTAAAGAAGCAAGATTGGCTTTCTTTTGTAGTGTTATATACTGTGCTTTACCTGCTTCTACTTTCTGTTCCCAAGATTTTCTTGTTGCCTCTTCTACCCAACTTGGATCAAGACGGACTAAATTAATAAGATGAAGTTTATCTTTTTCACTCCATGTTGAGCCTATAAGAGTTCCCCAAGCCTGACACTGGCTTTCTTTCCAATCTGTTTGAGGATGTAGTTGTTCAGCTAATTTTCTAGAGGCTTGCTCTACCTCTGCGACAGCAAGGGTTTCTATCACTTCAGCATGTTGTTTTAATTGAGGAAGTTTTTTTTGTATCTGACCTTTCCTTTCTTGAATAAGTGCATACTGTTCGCTAACTCGTTGATGTTCTCTTTTAATAAGGGCTAGATTACCATGAGCCCATGCGAGATTGATCGCTCCTGCAAATGCGCCAAGTGCTGAAACCCCTATACTAACTGCCTGAGAGTTTGGTTCAGGAGTGCTACCTATCATACCTCCAGCAATTCCTGCATATTTTGAAATCTTAGCCAATCGAGTTTTTTGAAGTTCTTCGTTGGTTGTTGCCTTAGTAGCCTGTTCGAGTTTCTGGTTGGATAAGGTCAGTTGTTTATGACCTTCTTGAAAATCATGATAAATACGGCTGTACTCTTGCCATCCATGATCGCACTCACCCCACGCCTCATCGGCTTTTTTGTAATGATCGTGAAGTTGGGTTGATGCATTATTAATGACTTTACTAATCCCTCGTTGGGTCTGTTCTTTTAACGCTGGGTCTATATGTTGAGAGGAGGATGAGAAAGTGTTAGAAGCACTCGTGTGATTTTGTACTATTGTAAATACGTTGGCATGAGTGGAGGTCGTTTGTACTAGAGATTCTTTTCCTTCTGAAATTCCCAACTCTCTTTTGAAAGATTTTCCTGCCTCTTCAATTGCTGCAGGTTCCATCATTAGGTAACAATTCAAGTTTTCACTTGAATTGTCACAGTTCGCAGTGGTATTGCCGGAAAGGATTCTTTCTGCTCCCTCCAGCCTATAGCCTATAGCCTCCAGCCTATCTTCCCTGTCCCCTGTGTCCTGATTATTGTCACTCTTTAAAAGATAAGTAGTGTTAGGGTTGACCACGACAACCTTATCGCCTTTCAAGGTATAAACACCATCTTCTGTTGTTTCTGGAGTTTGGGATCCTTTTGGCTGGCCATTTTCTAACCAATTGCAATACCGCGCCTGATTCAGCACATTAACCTCACTTATAGACATGCCTCCTTTCCCTTCAACTACCGAGTAGCTGTAATTGCCAGGAGTTCCTACCCGAGCAATACAGGCTGTATTTGGATCTGAACCCATCCATTCTTCGTAAAAACGATGAGGATCAGAAACTCCTACTGCATTGAGAAAATCACAATATTCCTGCACTGTAACTTGGTGTTCTTCGGACTGCAATCTTCTACTTGTAGTCTGATTAATACCTGCAACCTGCAACCTGTTACCTCTTACCTGATTTTCAACCTGACTCTTAAGATTACTAAAGCTTGTAGAGCTCATCAAGGCCACTAAAAAAAGAACACGAAAATTTTTCACGGTTTATTATAAGTAAGATTGGATTTTATTTCTGTCAGCACATTCTTCCGAAGCACTAAACTACCAAAAAGTCAAACTCCCCTTTCTGAACTTTTTAAAAATAGATACAAGAAAAAACACCCGTTTAAAAATATTTTTTAAATTGACAAGGAAACTGCCTCTCACCTAATCCCATCTAGAGCTAACTTCAAAGATCTGTTGTATTCTTTGGCTAAGAAGTCGAATATTTAAGTTTAAGTTGGAAGTTCAAATTAATTTTTGGTCACTTCATGAGGAGGTAAAAAGTGAAAATGCATTTTTACCTGCACACTAACTATGATCCGGTTTTCTTTTTTGTGTTTCTTTTGTGTTCTTTTGTGGTTAATTTCTTCTTCTTTTATGTCTCAATTAAAAACAAGCCAACATCTTTGGTCCGAAGCCCTTCGATTCATACCCGGTGGAGTCAACTCCCCTGTAAGAGCATTTCGAGCGGTGGGAGGCTCTCCCTTTTTTGTTAAATCAGCTCAAGGGTGCATGATTACAACGGTTGATGGTAAAGAACTCATCGATTATGTTGGCACGTGGGGTCCTGCTATTTTAGGTCATGCTCCGAAGGTTGTCATAGAAGCGGTATGTGAAACTGCTGCTCATGGACTCAGTTTTGGCATCCCCAATCCTCTAGAAGTGGAAATGGCAGCGACTATCTGTCGGATGGTTTCTTCAATAAAAAAAGTACGTATGGTGAACAGCGGCACTGAGGCTACCATGTCTTGTATTCGCTTAGCTCGTGGTGCCACGGGGCGCGATCGAATTATTAAATTCGAAGGTTGCTATCATGGTCATGTCGATTCGCTTTTAGTGAAAGCTGGAAGTGGCGCTTTAACTTTTGGTCATCCTGATAGCGCAGGTGTTCCTGCAGCTCTTGCTGCTTTGACAACAACCCTCCCTTTCAACGATCTTGAAGCTCTTGAGAGTGTCTTTCAAAGCCAAGGCCATGAAGTCGCTGCTGTTATTTTAGAACCTGTACCCGCTAATGCAGGACTCTATCTTCCTGAACCAGGATTTCTAGAAGGACTTCAATCACTCTGTAAAGAGTATGGAGCTCTTCTTATTTTTGATGAAGTGATGACGGGCTTTCGTCTTGCTCCCGGTGGAGCACAGCAACTTTATGGAATCTCTCCCGACTTGACTGCCTTAGGAAAAGTCATCGGAGGAGGTCTTCCTGTAGGAGCTTTTGGAGGTAGAGCTGATCTCATGGATCAACTTGCTCCCACAGGCCCTGTCTATCAAGCAGGAACTCTCTCTGGAAATCCTCTCGCAATGGCGGCAGGGTTGGCTCAGCTTCGAGAAATGGAGCGCCTGGATGGATGGAATCAGTTAGAAAAAATTGGTGCTGTTTTTGAAAAAAACGTTTGTTCCTCTATTCAAGGAAAACCATTCACCTTCCATCGTATTGGATCGATGTTCTGTCTCTATTTTAACGAAGGTCCCGTGCGCAACCTAGCCGATGCCAAAAAGAGCCGCACGGAGGATTTCGCTCGTTTCTTCCAGGCATGCCTTACTCGTGGAGTTTACTTTGCGCCTTCGCAGTTTGAAGCTGGGTTCTTAAGTCTGGCCCATACGCCTGAAGCGATCACTCGAACAAGTGAGGTTGTTCAAAGCCTTCTGTAGCTTCAGAATAAAAGCTTCAATTCAGTTGAAACTCATGTAAGCTCAATTTGAACTGAAGTTTTTTTGTACTAACATCGCTATAATTGGCAGAAATTCACCACAAGGAACACAAAGCCGCTGCGCGGCATCACAAAGAACACAGAAATATTTAACCGCAAAGAACGCAAAGAACGCAGAGAATAGATTACGAAAATGAAAATGTTCTTAAAAATGAATTCTAAGAGATCTCTCTTACAGAATTCCTTAATATTTTTTATTCTTTGCGTTCTTTGCGCTCTTTGCGGTTAATTAAAATTTCTTGTATTTTACGATCACTCCTCTTCTTTAGTCTTAAAATATTAAAGAATTTTGTAAATATTCGGTTAACCCAGTTAGGAAAATGGGGTCAGGCTCTCGAATCTTAACCAATGGGACTCTTTATTTGGAGGTATTCAAAAGTACAAACTTCTCTGCAGTTAATATGATGAAATCATGTTTTGGTCAAGATTGCGAAGCCTGACCCCAATTTTCCTATGCCTCCTCAGTCGTTGTAGCAAAGGATTGCAACATGTTTAGAAAAATTTTACTGATAGATTAGCCGAATACTTACAGAATTTTTATAAAAATTCTTTTTCTTTTTTTTGTGTTTCTTTGTGTTCTTTTGTGGCTATTCTCTTTCTTAAACTTAAACTTATAAATTAAACTTTTCATGTCTGAACGAATTGTTGTACGAGCAAAATTTTTCTTTGAAGGGGACCGTAAGTTCTTTCTCAAAGGTGTAACCTATGGTCCCTTTGCCCCTGATGCTGAAGGATATGAATATGGCACCCAGGAACAGGCCGCCAAAGATTTAGCGGCTATTCGAGAATGCGGCGCCAATATCATCCGCCTCTATACCTCTCCTCCTCCGTGGTATCTTGACCTCTGCGAAGATAATGGACTTCGTATTCTCTTAAGCATTCCTTGGATGGAGCATGTTGAATTCCTTAATGACCGCAAAGTTCGCGCTTCCGTGGAGCAAGCTGTTATCACAACTGTTCGAAAACACAAAGGTCATCCTGCTATTTTTGGTTACCTTCTTGGCAATGAAATCCCCTCTTCCATGGTACGTTGGCTTGGAGCAAAACGAGTCACTGAATTTCTTGAACACCTTGTCAATATTGCCCGGAAGGAAGATCCAACAGCTCTTTATTCTTATGCCAGTTATCCACCAACAGAATATCTTCTCCCTCAAAATGTTGACTTTCTGACCTTCAACGTCTACTTGCACCGGCGTGATGATTTCGAACGTTATTTAGCGCGCTTACAAAATCTAGCAGAAGACAAGCCTCTCATTATCGGTGAGTTTGGCATGGATACCATTCGTCATACTGAAGAAGAACATGCAGAAATGCTTGAATGGCACCTTGATTCGGTCGTACGAGGCGGTCTTGCTGGAACTATTATTTATGCTTGGACTGATGAATGGCATCGGGGTGGTCAAGATATTTTAGATTGGGCCTTTGGTTTAGTACGGCGTGATCGAACTCCTAAGAAAGCACTCGAAGTAGTTCATCGCTTTTTTGATAATAAGGAACCGATTACCCATCAAGCAAGCCTTGCTCACCAGCCAAAAGTTTCTGTCATTGTTTGTAGCTACAATGGGGGGCAAACACTAGAAGCGTGTCTCCATTCTCTTAAAAAAATCGATTATCCTGATTATGAAGTCATCGTTGTTGACGATGGTTCTACCGATAATACTAAAGAAATTCTTTCTCATCACCCTTGGGTTAAGGCAATCCATCAAACTAATCATGGACTCAGCGTAGCTCGTAATGTGGGAGCTGCTGCCTCAACAGGTGAAATCATTGCTTACACTGATTCTGATTGTATGGCTGATCCTGACTGGCTTTTCTACCTTGTTGGAACGCTTCTTTCAGGCAATTATGCTGGTGTAGGAGGACCTAATATCTCTCCACCTGCAGAAAACTGGCATCAAGCCTGTGTCGCCGCTGCCCCAGGTGGACCAAGCCATGTACTCCTTACTGATGTCATTGCCGAACATATTCCAGGATGTAATATGGCCTTCCATCGTTGGGCATTTGAGCGCCTTGGAGGATTTGACCCTGAATATCGCAAGGCAGGAGATGATGTCGACTTTTGTTGGCGTCTTCAGCAGGAAGGTCAAATCATTGCTTTTAGTCCAGCAGCTATTGTCTGGCATTATCGTCGATTCACGCTCAAAGCTTTTCGTAAACAGCAAGAAGGGTATGGTGAAGCAGAATCACTCTTACGCTTTAAGCATCTCATCTTTTTTGGTCCCACAGGAACAGCCAAATGGAAGGGACAAGTTTATGGAGCTCCTCGCTTCACGTGGCTTATCAATCATCCTGTCATCTATCATGGCATCTTTGGTGAAGGCCTCTTCCAATGCATCTATCCTTCGCAGCAATCAGAACTTGCAGCCTACTTAAGCAGCATTGAATGGGTAGCAGTCACCGCCTTTATTTTCATCCTCTCTTGGCCCTTCCCTGCTCTTGGTATTGTTTCATTCCTTATGTTTGGAGGCACCTTGTTGGTCTCTCTCTCGTACATGATTCATGCCAAATTAGAACCACGTTTTGACACAATTCGAGCTCGTCTCTTAGTTGCCTTCCTGGCTCTAAGCCAACCACTCGTTCGTGGCTGGGCACGTTACTTCACTTGGTTAAAATTTAAACGTACTCCTGAATCAGTCATTTCGACTAAAGAGAAAAACTTTTCACCGAGTCGCATCCGAGGCAACTCTCTCTTGAATTTTTGGAATGAAGAAGGTCTTGGCCGTGAAACACTCCTTACCACCATTATTGCAGCACTCGAAGATGAAGGTTGGAGTCACTCCATCGATACCGGTTGGAAAGAATGGGACATCCAAATCTACGGAAGTTTCTGGTGGGGAATTCGCCTTCGGAGCGTCACCGAATATCATGGTGGTCCAAAATGCCTCACCCGTGTTGCCCTCTCCACACGCATGGTGGCGACGACCCTCCTTGTGAATTTCCTAATCTTAAGCTATCTCATCTACCAGTTTGCAACGGCTTCCTCAGGTACTCCATGGTTCTTAGGACTCTACGGAATTGTTTTGATTATATTATTTACCCTCGCTTATCGACTCAAAAAACGTGTTGCTATACTTGTTGAAGCTGCTGCTCAACGAATTGGACTAAATAGAGTGAAGCGATCTTAACCCTAATATTTCATACTAATCTACTGCGGAATCCGGGAAGGCCGATGAATGCGGCGTTAGACTTCGGTTTTGGCTTGAGCGGTATGTACTCATACAGCTACGGCGCCAAAATCCTCATCTACCTGGCCTCATTAACCTTCGCAACTTCCTCGCTACAATCAGTATGAAATATTCAGGTTAAAATTAATTAATTAATTTTAAGATCAGTTCGTAGTTCGCAGTTCATAGTTCGTAGTAATTTTAGCTCGTTGAATTTATCTGCAAAATATTCCAAAAATAAGTCCTAGCATTTGTTTTAAATTCTATTCTCTCGAGTTCTGTTTAAAAAAACTCGTTTGTTATGCATAAGTTATTATTTTAGATTTCCTATAAAGCCGTAGGCTATAGTTCGAAACAAACTCATCTCAACAATTAATTTGATTTTTGCGTTATGAAATCATCACCACTCGTTTGGTTTATTACTGGAGCTTCCCAAGGTTTTGGAAGAGAACTTGTTCATGCAGCACTACAACGTGGAGATCGTGTTGTGGCAACTTCACGTCATCCTGAACCCTAGGAAACTCTTTGGTTGTGGCTTCTCAGGTTATCGAAGATTATACAGGGACTGATGCTGACAAACGTTCCTGGAGCACAAACAATAATGGAAAACAACAAGGCAATCCTGCTCGTGGAGCAGAGGCGATCATCAATGCTGTTACTTCAGAAAAACCTCCATTGCATTTACTCCTTGGAGGCGATGCTTATGAAGAGGCCACTAAAAAACTAGACTCCCTGCATCATGAATTTGAAACATGGCGTGATGTTACACTTTCGACGAATTTTTGATTAAACCTAAAAACGGAAAGAAAGAAGAAAATAGCCACAAAAGAACACAAAAAAACACAAAAAAGTAAATTTAGCGATGAACTTTGATTGATTAGTTCATCTAAGCTGTTTCGTAGCTATTGGAACTCTATTTTTCGACAGGATCTCAATTCCTACCCCCCCTTATTTTTCACGATAGTGAACATGCTTTCATCTTGAGTTCTTAAATTAGTTAAAGAATTTTTATAAAAATTCTTTTTTGTGCTCTGTTTCTTTGTGTTTCTTTGTGCTCTTTTGTGGCTATTTCCTTCCTTCTTTTTATTACTTGAATTCAGTTTGAGCTCACAGCTGAAACAACTACGGGATACCAACTATGAACTGTAACTACCTTGGTAGTTACTTTGCCTTCCCCTGAGAAGCTACAGCGTGCATTGCCGCCTGAATCTTTTCTTGATCTCCTAGGTAGTAATGCCGAAGTGGCTTAAGATCTTGATCAAGCTCGTAGACTAAAGGAATTCCTGTAGGTATATTCGTGTGCAAAATTTCTTCTTCAGAAAGCTGATCGAGATGCTTCATAAGAGCACGAATTGTATTACCATGGGCCATGATTACAACCTTCTTCCCTTGACGAACAACAGGAGCAATTTTTTCTTCCCAGTAAGGAATCACTCTCTCAATAGTATCTTTAAGACATTCTGTTAAAGGCAACTCTTCTTTAGGAACATCAGCATAGCGAGGGTCATTGCCAGGAAAGCGCTCATCAGAAGTCTCTAATGGCGGTGGTGGAACATCATAACTACGACGCCAGATGAGAATTTTTTCATCGCCATACTTAGCTGCGGTCTCTGATTTATTAAGCCCTTGAAGTGCTCCATAATGACGTTCGTTCAGTCTCCACGAGCGTTCCATAGGAATCCAAAGTTCATCGAGTTCATCGAGAACAATCCAAAGTGTCTTCAAAGCCCGCTTTAATAGGGAAACAAAGGCAATATCAAAAGAAAACCCTTCACGCTTCAGCAACTCACCAGCAGCTTTTGCTTCTATGACTCCCTTCTCACTGAGATCGACATCAGTCCACCCAGTAAAACGATTTTCCTGATTCCAGACACTTTCACCATGACGAATAAGAACTAGTTGATACATCTCAAGAATATAGCAATTCTCAATAAAAAAGGAAAGAAGGGAATAGCCAGAAAAGGACGACCAGAAAAGTAAAGAGTAAAGAGTGAAGAGTAAAGGGTAAAGAGTTCTGAGGCGTAATTTACTATGTCAACACTGTATTACTAATAAATGAGATTTAACTAGCGAGAAGAGCAGAAATTAACTACAAAAGAACACAAAAGAAAAAGCCGCCTCATGCTTTCGTTGAGCAAACTCTTATTTTTCTGAATTCGAAAGAAGCATTTTTAGAAACTTTCATTTCAAAAGAATAGAACTCGAGAAATGGGTCTCCTTTTGAGCGACAGCTACTCTTTACCCTTTACCCTTCACTCTTTACTTCTTCTTTGTGTTTCTTTGTGTTCTTTTGTGGCTATTTTTCTTTCTCTTAATCTTCATCCTGAAAACTCATAGGATTAGGTGGAGGAATTGAAATCACGGGAGCACCTGTCGGCAGATCCATAGGGCGGACCGCCTCTGCACGACGCACTTCAGGTTCTTTTTGAGTCCTATTCACTGGGATGGCTTTTCTAACAGGAATATTTTCATCTCCTCGTACAGGAGGCTTATAAACATTAACAAATCGATAAACATCGGACGACACCAATAATGTAGGTGCTGTAACAATAATTGGCTTAACCTTCGTTAAATCGGTAACAGAGGCAGCTCTCGGCCACCCTTCATCATCAATATTTTTTTCAGCTTTGCGAATATCAGCACCAAAGTCATTGTTAGTAATTTCTGAGAGCTGGGATGCTGTCGCATATTCTGTATAAAAATTAGAGTTCTTTGGAAACTTTACTTCTGCTGCTAATGCCTTCGCCGTGCAATCGGCTCCTTGCACTTCCTCAGCAGAAGTGAGTTTCGAAAAAGCTCTATTTGCTTTCCCTTCTGAAGTTGAATCTGCTAAGAGACCAGTAGTACGAGATATTTCTACAGGATGAAGTGTTTCTGGAGCAGTGATTGGTTGGGGTTTGAAATTTTGTATCGAGTCATTCATCACGGAGCACCAAACTGGCAAGGCAAGATTTTTACCAAAGGCACCCCGATAAATTTGTTGAGGTTTATCAAAACCAATCCAGACACCACAGGTTATAGCGCTGGAATAACCAATAAACCAAGCATCGGTAAAATCATAAGCTGTACCACTTTTTCCTGCTGCTGGAAAGAAGCCCAAACCATATTGCTTAACTTCTGCCTCATTTGTCTTGTGAAGGGCATCATCTAAAACATAATGTGCCTGAAAAGCTACTTCCGGTGAAATCACCTTTACTCTTTTTGGAGAATTTTCAAAAACGACTTTCCCATCAGCATCGGTAATTTTTGTAATAGTATAGAGACGTTCCGGGCGACTTCCCTCTCCTGGAAAAATTGAAAAGGCCAGGGTCAGTTCATCAAGCTCCATTTCACTAGTACCTAAGTAAGCATTAGCAACTTCTCGCAAAGGAGAACGGATGCCTGCTTGACTGGAAAGTTGTTTGATAGCATCGGTTCCTGTTTTAAACCCGAGACGTACCACCGCTGCATTTTTTCCTCGAGCTACCGCTTCATGAGACGTTAGTGGTCCTTCATAGGAATTATCAGCACGCTCCACACCCCATTCTCCTAGAATACCAGTATCTCCACCAATCATGACATAATGGTTATCAATGCAGGCATCCTCAACAATTTCTCCAGGAAAAATCCCTTTACTGTAGGCAGCAGCAGCCACAAAAGGAGTAAAGAGTGTTCCTGGAGGACGTCTCCCTTGAAGAGCACGGTTATACTCACTATGCATAAAGTTACGCCCTCCAACTAAGGCCAAGATACCACCCGATTGATTATCAATGGTAAGAACGGCGCCTTGTAAATAAGATGGCGTTGGCAAAGCAATTCTCTCACCTCGAGCAATAGCCTCTTCAAAACGACTATTATGCTCATGATAATCAGCGTAAGTTTCATGGTTATATCCTTTTGTTTGCTCAATCTTATCGAGTTCTTGATGCAAAGAATTTTCTGCATTTTGTTGCAGCTTGGAATCAAATGTCGTGTCGATACGAACACCTCCATTCATAGCACGTTCAAATCCAAGTGCTGCAATAGCCTGTTGACGCACCAGGTCGATAGCATAGGAAACTTTAAAAGGATTTGTACGCTTATGAACACCCAGAGTACTCTTTAAAGCAGCTTGCAACTCTTGAGCATTCAAGAAATGCATTTCATTCATTCTCGCGAGAACAAAATCACGAACCTTAATAGCACCTTTAGGATTATTCCAAGGAGAAAGCCCATTGGGACTTTTAAGCAATCCTGCAAGCATAGCACAATCTCCCACAGAAAGCTCCTTAGCAGATTTTCCAAAATAACCTACAGCAGCCGCCTCAATACCATAGAAGCCACTTCCAAAGTAGACTCTATTGAGATAAAGCTCCATAATCTTCTCTTTAGATAAAGAACGTTCAATGCGATGCGCTAAAAACATCTCTAAAATCTTACGCCGAAAACTACGCTCTTTTAACTCAAAAGAATTCCGCGCAAGCTGCTGTGTCACGGTACTAGCTCCTTGTTTAATACGCCCCTGCCGATAGTTACTGATGGCAGCTCGAAGCACTCCAAAATAATCAACCCCGTGATGCTCAAAAAACCGATTATCCTCCTCAGCAATAATAGCTCTCACCATATTTTCTGGAATTTCTGAATAACTAATGGGAAGTCGATTCTGAATAAAAATTTTACCCATCGGAATTCCATTGCGATCATAGATCACACTGGCTGCCTCCATTTTCTCTAACTTGGAGAGATCATACTCTT